>CEAG01045861.1_pt1 | contig 200072 bp, 186 predicted proteins | sample 554891 | NCBI WGS metagenome assembly CEAG01 (sample SAMEA3182116, study PRJEB8094) | gut metagenome | biome: human; feature: gut; material: Stool; isolation source: human stools | place: Canada | collected 2014-02-25
GAAGTATACTGTGCGGTCGGCAGTATATACCGCCCGGAGATTAATCTGAACCGGTCTGTGTATGCCAGCATGGACTGGATAAATACTACGCATCTGGATATGTATGTTAAGGCGAAATGCAATGGCATACCAGTGTATGAGAATGAACAGCCGGGAGTTGACTATATCATCAAAAAGGGAGATGAAGCATCTCTTAGGGAACAGATTGCGTTTGCCATGACTGGAATAGAGCATTATATAATTCCGGCGTTTGACAAGGTGGTGGATTTAAAGACATGCGTAGATTATTTGGAGTTATATGGCTTTGATGAGTTAGAAATTAATAGAAGAACGGAATGTAATGGAGATGTGTTTATTTTGCCGGCAAAGTATCCGAATAAAGAATCCTATAGAGTGAAAGTGCAAAGTGATTATCAAGAGATAAAAATGGAATTAAAGCAAGACATTCTAGATAATAAAATTACGGAAGAAGAAGGAGAGCGGGAATTGACTTGGTATGAAAGGCGGTTTCGTGACAATATTGAAAGATATGGGAAATTTTTTGAAGATGAAGCAACCCAAAAAGAAGTTTCACAATTAAAGGCAGAGCGCGCAGAAAAAAATATAAATGCAATACGTGCGATGGGAATTGAAGTGTAAAAGACGGGGGGCAAAAAGAAGGGAGTAAGCATATGAAATTTTATTGCACGGGAAAAGGTCATCTGGTTTCTTGAAAACCAGATGACCTTTTTTTGAAAAGCAGAATGGCTTCTTGTCCTTTCATTAGTATATTCAATTTAAAGTCAACTATAATTATTTATCCTTGTTATCAGCGTCGATCACTGACTGGATCTGTTTCATAAGAGAGTCGTAGTTAGCCTGATCGTCGATCCCTCCAAGCATAGGATCTCCGACAATATTACCATTTCTATCGACTAGTATGGTTGTAGGAAATGCCATGATGTCGGAGGCATATTTGCCTACGCTAGAATCAGAGTCAATGGAGATATTGCGGTATTTTGCACCCTGGCTGTCAAGAACGGCTGCGGCTTCCTTGATAGCATCTTCGTTTCCGTCAAATGTCTCTGTGTTGATACCTACTACCTCGCCGCCCATCGATTTGATGGCATCATTTAATTCATTAAGCTTGGACAATTCTGCGACACAAGGCTTGCAGCCGGTAAACCAGAAATTAACGACAGTTACTGCATTATTGGAAAACAGGCTTTCGTCAACAGAATTACCGTCAAAATTCTTGCCGGAGAAACTCTTGAAAGGCGTGATTTCTTCGGAACTGTCATTCTGGTCGGTGCTTTCTGATCCTGCGTTTTTATTTTCGATTTCAGCTATCTGCTTTTCAATCTGTCTGATAGTTTCGATATCATTGTTAAGTGTTTTCAGTTCATCATCCGTAAAGGATTCCTTGTTCGATTCTATTATGCCGGCCAGATAATCGGCATAATCTCCGCTTGGATCAGCATCGCTTTTATTCGCCATGCCAAATGCCTTGTTCCATACATCCTGGTGATCTGCAAATATCTGGTTCTCCTGCTGATATAGATCATCCAGCTTTGTGTTGGAATTGTCCACAGCTTCAGTGGTAGATTCTGTCTGGGTTTTTTGTGAATTCTCAGTAGTGGCGGATCCTGATCCGTTACATGCCGTGAGAGATAAAGCTGCACAGAGAGTGATAATAGATATTAATGTTCTTTTTGTCTTCATAAATAATTGCTCCTTTAAATAATATTAGTATGGTTGATTGTTACATGTTGGTTTTGGAAGCTTGCTTATGTCCTTTTTGGGAACATGGCTTTCCCATAAACTGATAGTGGATCGCATCTTTTGGACATGCCTTCATACATGCTCCGCATCGTATGCATTCCGGATGATTTGGTGTTTTGCATACATCTACATCCATTTTGCATGCCTTTGAACACTTACCGCATCCGACACATTTGCTGCTTTCAACCTTGATACTCATAAGGCTGACCTTGTTGAATAATGAGTAGATTGCGCCGAGAGGACAAATCCATTTACAGAAGGGTCTGTAGAACAGAATACTCAGAACGACAACTGTAATTAAAATAAGGCATTTAAATGAAAACAGCTTTCCGAGTGCAGAGCGTATAGCTGCATTTCCGAGTGAAAGTGGTATAGCACCTTCCAGAACACCTTGTGGACAAATATACTTACAGAAGAACGGGTCTCCCATTCCTATGGAGTTCGTTACAAGCATCGGCAGAAGTATAACGAAAACAATAAGGATTATATATTTCAGGTATCTTAGTGGTTTCAGCCTGGCTGTGGAAAACTTTTTCCCGGGGATTTTGTGAAGCAGATCCTGAAACCATCCAAATGGACACAAAAACCCACATATAAATCTTCCGAGGATCACACCGATTAAAATGAAAAAACCGGTTATGTAGTAAGAAAATTTAAATTTGGACGATCCGACGACCGCCTGAAATGCACCTATGGGACACGCTCCTGTTGCAGCAGGACAGGAATAACAGTTTAGTCCCGGTACGCATACTGTTTTTGCTTTGCCCTGATAGATCTTGCCTTTAAATAAATTGGGGATGTGAATATTGGTAAGCAGCGTGGCTGCTGCCTGTATCCATCCGCGTATTCTGGCTGTTTTTTTTGACAGTGATTTATTCTTATCCAATTCCTACACACTCCAGACATAATTTTATTGCTTTGCTGAGCACGGCAGCCGCTTCACCTCTGACTGCACCATAGCTGATCATTGCTATACCCGTGATGAGTAAAATGATCTGAGACATTTTCCTGTACTTCAAGTTATTGCAGCTCCTTTCATGATTGTGTTTGTTGACCAGCTGACTTGGATATTATACAATAGCTGTTGTAAAATTTTTGTTAAGAAGGATTTTTGTTAAGAAACAGGTGACAGTTTTGAGATTGTTGATAGTTGAAGATGAGAAGCAGATATGTGATATGGTTGCGAAAAGTCTGTATGATGCCGGGTATGAGGTGGATACCTGTTATGACGGCGAAGAGGCTCTTGAAGGCATTCTGTCAGAGGAATATGACCTGATCGTTCTGGATCTGAATCTGCCGGGCATGGATGGAATGGAGATTTTAAAGGAACTCAGACAGAAAAATGAGGAGACAAAGGTTATCATATTATCTGCGAGGGGACAGATCGCGGATAAGGTTGAAGGGCTGGATGCGGGTGCAAATGATTATATGGAAAAACCATTTCATTTGCAGGAGCTTGAGGCACGTATCAGAAGCCTTACAAGAAGAAAATTTGTACAGAAGGATGTATGTCTGGAAAGCGGTGGCATAAAGTTTGACACGATAAAACGTGAGGCATACGCAAAAGGAGAGAAGGTTCCCCTTACAAGAAAAGAAAATGGAATCCTGGAATATCTGCTTCTTAATCTGGGCAGACCGGTAAGCCAGGAGGAATTGATGGAGCATGTCTGGGATGCTTCAGTGGACAGCTTCAGTGGAGCGATCAGAGTACATATGTCTTCGCTGAGAAGAAAGCTTAAGGCAGTGCTTGGATATGATCCGATTTTGAACAAGGTGGGAGAAGGCTATAAAATACGAGAGGAGTCCGACAGATGAAAAGAATGTCGCTGCAGTGGAGGCTTACCTGTATAATCACATTATATATTGCGCTTATATGTGGATGCCTTACTTTGCTTGTCTATAAAAATGGCGTGTATTATATTGATTCTCTGCAAGAAACCGTTGATGCCCAGGGAGATGATAATGGGAGCGGTACCGATGAAATATATATCAGTATTCCGGAGGATAAGTGGGATGAATTTGCAAATGATTTTTCTGTTAAGGTGTACAATAATAAGGCAGATTACAAGAAAAACAGCCTGATAATTTCTGCCTTGCTGGCCCTGCTTGGCGGAGTAGCTACATATTTTATAAGTGGGCATGCACTAAAGCCTATCAGTGAGTTTTCTGATAAAATTGAAGAGGTACAGGCACAGAATCTGGCAGATTCACGAATAGAAGAAAACAATGTTAAAGAACTGAACCAGCTCAGCGTTTCATATAACAAGATGCTTGAACGCCTCTCGGATGCATTTGAGATACAGAGACAGTTTACTGCAAATGCAGCACATGAGCTCAGAACTCCACTGTCTTTAATGCAGATACAGCTTGATTCATATAATTCTTACCGGCATCCGGGAGATGATGAAGTCACTCTGCAGACGATAAAGATGGTAACTGAACAGAATGAGAGACTCAGCAAAATGGTAAAGACACTTCTTGATATGAGTGAGCTTCAAACTGTGAGCCGGGATGATAAAATAATGGTCGACGCGCTTGTTGATGAGGTATTGGCGGATCTGGAACCTCTTGCACAGGAAAAGGATATAGAACTTATTGGAGAATGTACGGATGTAACGATGATAGGAAGTGACATCCTTATTTACAGGATGTTATACAATCTTGTTGAGAATGCTATAAAATATAACCGCACAGGAGGACGGGTTACAGTGACAGCGCGTCAGAAGGAAAAACACGTTTACCTGTCAGTAGAGGATACCGGAAATGGCATCCCAGAAGAACTGAAGGATCGCGTGTTTGATCCATTCTTTCGCGTGGATAAATCCAGAAGCCGTGAGCTTGGCGGCGTAGGACTTGGACTTGCTCTTGTCCGCGAGATCGTGATAGTGCATGATGGCGATATTGCAGTTAAGTCTAATCCGTCTGGAGGAACGATTTTTGAAGTCGTTTTATAAAGTGAGCATTACAGCAGTTACATATAACAGACTTACCCACTTACTTTCCGGTAACAGCATATTGACTGTCATACATAGCCTTAAGATTTTCGTTGGAATTGAATTTTTCTCCTATGCAGAATTCTTCAGACCATGTCATGTAGTATGCCCATGGAGTGTGTGACTTCTCCAGAAGATGTATATCCGGTATATATCCAACTTCGGCAAGGGCGGCAACCTTGTTCGGAGAGGTAGCTTCTACAAGCTTTGTGTATTCTTCACTGTAATCGGTTGCTGTGTATTCCGGCAGATATATGTCCATGGAGACAATATCAACGAAGTCATCTCCAGGGTATACGCCTTTTGTAGGACAGTTCCATACCCATATAAGGTTGTTGATGTTCAGTACATTTGTATAGTAGTCGAACATGAGTCTGTAGAGCTTTGCCGCAACAGCAGGACCTTTGGCACCCCACCAGAACCAGGTGCCCTCGGACTCGTGGAAAGGTCTCCACAGAACCGGGATATCTTCAAGCTGGAATCTTCGGAGTTCCTTTGCGATGATGTTCATATCGTGGTAGAAAGCATCACGTTCTCTTGTTCCTGGAATGAGCACCTTTTCAGCGTCGAAGTCAGTGTGCTCTGTGTAGAAACTCTTGTCACGACCTCCAATCGGAGAGAACCAGTGAAATGTGAAAGTGACAATGCCATTTGTTTTCTTTGCCCATTCGAGAGCGGTGTCAAGGGTATCCTGATTTTCATATACCTCTGTGAGACATTCTGCGGATGCATCATTATAGTTTATGTTTGGCGAGTATCCAAGCAGCTCGAAACCTCTGAGTGCCGGACATTTGCCTGTCTGTTCGTATATATAGTCAATCTCCTCCATAGAATTGGTCTGTGTGTGCTGACCTGTTATTATCTTTTTACCAGAAATCTCCGATAAATAATCCAGCAGATTCTGTGCTGAATGCGATATGTGCTTGTTTGCTGCTTTCTGCATCTTATTTTCTCCTTCATTAGTATGTGTTTGATATGCTTTTATCATATACAAATAAATGTAATAATTGTATTATATAAAGAGCAAAAAATTGTATAAACCTATCATGATACAACTTGGATCGTAGGGGGAGAGACTGCTATGGAAATGTTTGAGTACATTGATGAGATGAAACAGCCATATGATATATTTTACACAGATTGTGTGCATTCTGAATTGCACTGGCACTATTACAGTGAGGTACTTTATATAGTCAGCGGATCTATCCGGGTGATCTGCAATGATGGAGAGACGGTTCTCAGAAAAGGGGATATGTGCTATCTATATCCGCTGCAGCTCCACAGTATAAAGGCGGATAAGACCTGTACGGAGCCGGTGAAGTATGCGGTCATAAAGTTTAATATGTATACACTGGGCATTCCCCAGATTTATGTAAGGAAAATGTATGATTGTTTTGTATACAGGACGGAGACTACAGATTTCTGTATGGTTATAAGGTCTGAAAAACTAAAAGAAAGTATGGCAGATATTGTTCAGGATATATTTGAGGAGTATATGGAAAAACGGGAGATGTACATGCTTGCGGTTCAGTCTGGAATATATAAGCTGCTCATCATCATGGCAAGACAAATGAAAACAAATGGAGATTTTAAGCATAAGAGGTCGGATGGTGATGTGTATTTCAATCACATACTGGAATATATAGATGCGCATTCGTCAGAACAGATTGAGGTTAAAGATCTGGCAGAAATGTGCAGTATGAGTTATTCACACTTTGCCAGATCATTTAAGGCTCGTTATGGAAGATCGTGTAAGGAATACATATTGTATATAAGGCTCAACAAGGCGCAGAACATGCTGCTGTATTCGGATTATTCCATGGAATATATTGCGCAGGAAAATGGCTTTTCGGACAGCAGTTATTTTATCCGGGTGTATAAAAAATGGAGGGGGATCACTCCGAAACAGGAAAGGATGCAGAACAGACTTTAGTATCCCAATAGGGTGCAAATGAAACAGACTCACATGTGATTGAGACACAAGTGAGTCTGTTCATAAACCGATTATATTGTTGCCGTTGCGGATTTGGCACGGCTAATTTTATTTTCCCCGAACTTTCGTCTCAGCTGTTTCATAACCCACAGGTACGCAGGGATCAGGAAGAGATCAGCACATACCCATGCAAGCGGACTTCCTAGTGATACGCAGATGAAACCGAAATGAGGCACCAGCACGAAACCGGCAACAGAACGGGCGATCATCTCACATATTCCTGCAAGTATGGCGAAAGTCGAGTAGCCAAGCCCCTGTATCATGAATCTTACGATATTCACAAGTGCCAGGAATATGTAGAATGCGGCATTGATAACCACGAATTCATATATGTAGCCGATAAGCTCAATCTGTTCCTTCTTTACAAAGAGAAGTGCAAGCTGCTTTCCGAACACGATGGAGAAAGCCAGAGCCACGAGGGCATATATGATTCCCATCTTGATACAGGCTTTAAGCCCCTGATCAACACGGTCAAGACGCCTGGCACCAACATTCTGACCTCCGTACGTGGCCATGGTGGAGCCCATTGCATCGAAAGGACAGCACATGAACATGGAGATTTTGCTTCCTGCTGATACGGCTGCAACATATGTTGAACCCATATCATTGACTGCGGTCTGAAGAATGACACTGCCTATGGCTGTTATGCTGTACTGCAGTCCCATAGGTAGACCCATACCGCAGAGCTTAAGGCAGTGACGCATGCTGAATGTCCAATCCTCTTTACTGAATTCAAGATACTTCAGTTTCTTTGTCATGTATATCGTACATATGATTCCTGACACTGCCTGTGAAGCTACTGTGGCAACTGCAGCTCCGGCGACGCCCATAGGAACAACAAGTATAAGATCAAGTATTATGTTGACAATTGATGAACCCACAAGGAATATGACAGGTGTGATACTGTCTCCGAGTGATCTCAGTATACCGGCGGTCAGGTTGTAGAGGAAGGTTGCCGGAATGCCCAGGAATATTATAAATATGTATATATATGCATCATCGATGATATTCGAAGGTGTTCTGAGAGCCTTGAGTATCTGCATGGTAAAGATACTTACTGCCACTGTTATAACAGCAGCCAGTGCAACGGATGACCATATACTGTTGATTATATAAGCCTTAAGAGCCTTGAAATCCTTCGCACCGTAAGCCTGGGCAACAGGAATTGCAAATCCGTTGCAGATTCCTATACAGAAACCGAGTATCATGAAGTTGATGCTTCCGGTAGAACCCACCGCCGCCAGCGCGTCCGTTCCAAGTTTCTGCCCGACTATGACAGAATCTACCATATTATAAAACTGCTGAAATATCAGACCAAAGAGAAGGGGCAGACCAAAGTTCAATATAAGCTTTGAAGGCTTTCCTTCAGTGAGGTCTTTTGTGCCACTGATGCGCGCAATAAAATTCTTCATGTGATTCACCTCTCAAAAATCTAGTTGTTTGTTTATAAATTGCTTGTTTTCACGATATCATGTGTTTGCTAGTTAATCACCTTTTAATGATTTTATATATGGAAAAAAGGTGATTAAACGTGGTAAAATGTAAACACTTTTGTAATGCTGGAAACTTGATATATATTAGTCTCTGAACTAATATAAGTATAGTCGTAAAAGTGATGAAAAAAGAGAAAATAATTGTGCATAAAGCGCATGGATACAAACCAGGGTAATGTCGATAACGATAATGACCTGGCGGGGGATATGGAATGAGCAGAGATAGCGATAAAAAAAATAATAAAAAAAAGAACGATAAAAAGATTGGCAAGAATAATAAAACGGGCAGAGAAGAAATCAGGAATATAAATAGTATGAACGGTGGCACAGCAAAATCTTACAGGCAGAAAGTCCTTGTGAATCAGGCAGGAAAGCTAGTGGATGAGCTTGAGCGGGCGAGACGAGAGGAGCAGGAGTCCCAGATTGATGGAATAATCAGACAGAAGGTTATCAAGAGAAAGAATACCAGGGCTGCCTATCGTATTGTGGGAATAGTATTTATACTGATTGGAATCGCGTGTATGTGGTGGGCCATGGGAGGTCACTACAGGTTTTTGAAGGCGGCGGTTTCTATAGCAGCCATGGCATATGGGTTTTATATTGTAAGGGCGTCATTCAGGAGTGCAGCATATGATGCTACATATTTGTTTGGACAGGACAGGATAACGATACTTCAAAAGGGTGGAAGTAAGATCATACCATACGAAGCAGTGACGGGTTATACAATGATAGAACCAGATCCCGAGATGAAGTATTATATTTTTAAGTTCGACAGGGGGAAGGAGAGTTATGTAGTGCCGTTTGCCGGGGCGAAGGCAAAATGTGAATCAGTGTACAATATTTTCAGAGAGAAGGTAAGAACAGATGAAAAAGAAAATTCTTGAAAAACTCCAGAGTACGGATGGTTTTGTATCAGGACAGGAATTATGTGTGCTGCTGGGTGTGTCAAGAACCGCAGTGTGGAAAAATATACAGGCTCTGAAAAATGATGGATATGTCATAGAAGGAGTTAATAATAAAGGCTATAGGTTGGTTAGCGTTCCTGATGTCATGTCTGAGGAAAATATATCGAGGCACCTCAACACGAAGACATTTGCAAGAAAACTCTACTACTATGATGAAACTGATTCAACAAACACCCGCGCTAAGATTGTTGGTGAGACGGATCCTGTACATGGCGCATTGTTTGTTGCAAATGAGCAGACGGCAGGAAAAGGCCGGAGGGGACATAGCTGGAATTCAGATAAGGGAACAACGATATCCATGTCGTATCTGTTAAAACCGGATATAGATATCTCGTGCGTATCCAGGATAACTCTGGTGTCGGCGGTTGCACTTGCAAGAGCATTCGGCAAAGTGGATGGTGTCAAGCCTCAGATAAAGTGGCCCAACGACGTACTTTCAGATGGAAAGAAGCTTGTCGGAATACTTACAGAGATGAGTTCAGAGGGAACTGATATTAGTTATGTTGTCGTGGGAATTGGTATAAATGTATATAACCAGAGTTTCCCGGAGGACATTGCGGACAAGGCGACATCAATTCTTCTGGAGAACGGCAGGGGATGTGACAGGTCATGGTTCATAGCGCAGGTGTCAAATGAGTTTGAAAAACTATATGATGAGTTTGTAAAAAATAAAGATCTGGGATTTCTTGTTGATGAGTACAACAGTTATCTTGTGAACAAGGATAAGCAGGTATATGTCATAGAGGGAGATCAGAAAACTGAGTATACAGCCTTGGGACTTTCCCCGGATGGCGGACTTCTTGTCAGGGATGCTGATGGAGCTGTGCGCGATATAATATCAGGTGAAGTATCCGTCAGAGGCATATATGGATATGTATGATATATGATAAACATTCGTTTTCATGTCAGCATATGGGGCTTAATAATATTAATAAATGGCAGGCATGATTCAAAAAAACTAGAAATATAGCCCCTTATGGTTTATAATCGGCAGTGGGTATATAGTATAACTTAGAAAATTCAAAGAACTATAAAAACATTCAAAAATAAAATTCAAAAAAGAAATATAAAAATGGAGGACATAAACATGGAAAAGATTCAGATGACCACACCACTTGTAGAGATGGATGGAGATGAGATGACCAGAATTCTCTGGCAGTATATCAAGGATGAGCTTATCTATCCATTTATCGATCTCAAGTCAGAGTACTATGACCTTGGACTTGTACATAGAAATGAGACAGATGACAAGGTAACATTTGACTCAGCATATGCAACACAGAAGTATGGTGTAGCTGTAAAGTGTGCAACCATCACACCTAATGCAGCAAGAGTTAAGGAGTACAATCTCAAGGAGATGTGGAAGAGTCCTAACGGAACTATCAGAGCAATTCTCGATGGTACAGTATTCAGAGCACCTATTGTTGTAAAGGGAATCGAGCCATGTGTTAAGAACTGGAAGAAGCCTATCACCATCGCAAGACATGCATATGGTGACGTGTACAAGAGTGTAGAGATCGATGTTCCAGGTCCTGGAACTGCAGAGCTTGTATTCACAGGCGATGACGGACAGGTTATAAAGGAGACTATCCATAAGTTTGATGGCCCTGGTGTTCTTCAGGGACAGCACAACGTGGACAAGTCTATTGAGAGCTTTGCAAGAAGCTGTTTCAAGTATGCGCTTGATACAAAGCAGACACTGTGGTTTGCGACAAAGGATACTATATCAAAGAAGTATGACCACACATTCAAGGATATCTTCCAGGAGATATTTGATTCGGAGTATAAGGAGCAGTTCGATGCAGCAGGTATCGAGTACTTCTACACACTTATAGATGATGCGGTTGCCCGTGTTATGAAGAGCGAAGGCGGTTACATCTGGGCATGTAAGAATTATGATGGAGATGTAATGAGTGACATGATCTCATCAGCATTTGGTTCACTTGCCATGATGACATCAGTTCTCGTATCCCCTGATGGAAAGTATGAGTACGAGGCTGCCCATGGAACAGTTATGAGACATTACTACAAGCACCTTGCAGGCGAGGAGACATCTACAAACTCAGTTGCAACTATATTCGCATGGTCAGGAGCACTCAGAAAGCGAGGAGAGCTTGACGGAATCCAGGCACTTCAGGATTTCGCAGATAAGCTTGAGGCAGCAACCATCAAGACCATCGAGGATGGTAAGATGACAAAGGATCTGGCTCTCATCACAACACTTGAGAACCCTACAGTCCTCAACAGTGAGAATTTTATCAAGGCTATCAGAGAGACACTTGAGGGAATGCTTTAAAAAGTGATTCAAGATAATAAAAGCATTGAGAATATATAAAGAAAGAAGCATATCACCTTTATTCAGACAATGGATAAAGGTGATATTTTTATACCATTGTGAAAATCGCAGCGTTAGGTTAAAATAACTTATATCTGAGTGTAGCGCATAAGATGATGAGGAGTTGTATTTATGAGAATTGAGCATGTTGCCATGTATGTGAATGACCTTGAAGGGGCGAAGAGTTTTTTTGAGAGATATCTGGGGGCATCGGCAAACAAGGGGTATCACAATAAAATGACGGGCTTTCGTTCGTATTTCCTCACATTTGACGATGGTGCAAGGCTTGAGATAATGAACAGACCTGGAATGGATGATCCTAAAAAAACGCTTAATAGAACAGGATTGATACATATAGCGTTCAGCGTGGGCAGCAAGGAAAAGGTGGATGAACTTACCAGGCTGCTTGAGTCTGATGGCTACGAGGTGATAAGCGGACCGAGAACGACAGGTGATGGCTACTATGAGAGTTGTGTAGTTTCTATAGAAGGAAATCAGATAGAGATTACGGTATAGAATTAAAATGTAGTAGATAGATAAAAATCATAGTATGTGGAAATTCAAACATAGATTTCATTATAGGAGGTATAAGACAATGGACAATCAGGTATTAGAGGTAATAAGGAAGAGAAGTTCGGCTAGAGCGTATAGTGATGAAGAGATTACGAAGGAGCAGCTTGAGAAGATCATAGAGGCTGGACTTCAGGGACCTACAGGTATGAATAAGAAAGAGATACATTTTACAGTAGTCAAGGGTGATGCACCAATTCTGGAAGAACTTGATGCGGAAAAGAGGGCACTTCGAGGACAGGATAAGCAGCCACATAATTTCTATTATGAGGCGCCTGTTTTGATATTCTTGAGCGCAGAGGATGATTACAGATGGAGCAAGGTGGATTCAGGAATCGCAGTTCAGAATATGGCTATAGCGGCAGAGAGCATGGGACTTGGCAACTTGATCATAGGTTGTGTGTATGATGCTCTTCACGGGGAAAAGAAGTCATATTTTGATAAGGCACTTGCTATACCAGAAGGGTATTCATTTCAGATAGCGCTTGCAGTTGGACATAAGACCGATAACAAGACACCTCATGATTACGATGAGTCTGTTCAGGTAAGTTATTTGTAGTTTGTCGCTAAAGATTCATTAGGTGGCAGGGTATAATGAAGTGGTTATCACGCCCAAGAGTGGTTACATATTGTGTATTATAGGAGATGAGATAAGGAAATATACAGGGAGGGTATAGCATATGGGTAAACTTGTAATGGGGTATTGGGACTGCCCTTATTGTAGTACGAAACATATAGAAGGAACGAAACGTGAGTGTCCATCTTGCGGAAAGCCGAGAGGACAGGAAGTTAAGTTCTATATGGATGGAGTGAGGTATTTGTCCGCGGAGGAGAGTCGGACAAAGGGAAAAGGTGCCGACTGGTTATGCGATCATTGCGGTAATTACAATTCTGCTCTTAACACACGGTGTAGCAGCTGTGGCGCTGAACGAGGTTCAAATGATAAAGCTTATTTTGATGTCAGGAAAGAACAGGATGCAAAGAATGCCAGAAGTGCATCCGGAACAGGAACAGCTGCCGGAGGACAAAACAGCGGGCAGGGGGGTAGCAAACGGGGCCGCTCATTTGGAGCATGGAAGATAGTACTGATCGGCATGCTTGTGATAGCGGCGATAATCGGACTTGCGGCGATCATAGCCATGCCGAAGAAGAGAACAGTCACAGTCAAGGATATGTCGTGGAAGACCAGTGTTGATGTGGAGAAATATCTTCTATGTGATGAAGATGACTGGGAACTCCCTGAGGGCGCTACGCTAAAGACCACGAAACAGGAGGTCCATCATACAGAACAGGAATATGTGGGTGAGCGCGAGGAGACCTATGATTCATATGAAGTGATAGGTTCCCATGTGGAGTACAGCTATGAGGACAATGGCGATGGAACATTTTCCGAGGTGGCAAATGACGTGGATGATTACGGATATGTGACGAGAACGAGGTCTGTCCCTGTGTACAGAGATAAGCCGATATACAAGACGAAGTATTATTATACAATATGGAGGTGGAAGTACGACAGGACGGAGACTGCGGAGGGCGGTGGAAAAACACCGGAATACCCAGATCCCCAGCTCACAGACAAGGAGAGGCTAGGGGAAAAATCAGTTGAATATGAAGTCACATGTGAAGTGAAGAATAAGGAAAAGATATATAAAGTTAAAGAGGCTATATATGACAAACTTGATATTGGAGAGACATATAATGTCAAGGCTGACTCTGAGGAGATAGTGAGTATCATAGAGTAGAGATATGAGAATACGGAGACGGTCGAAAGTTATAGTGTAAGTGATAGGTACGAATAAATATAAATAAATATAAATAAATATTATCCCGGACGGATAAGACATAATGTAGCTCACTGTTTTGAGCAAAATGTCGAATCCGCCCGGGATTTTTATAATTAAAATGAATAACATCGATGTTTGCTGAATACCATGTATTTGAGACGAAAAAGTTAAGGCGGACATTGAATGAGAGGGAACCTTGATAGGAGAATGGGATTTCGTACTGTACAGCTCATGGTAGCTGCAGTTTCAGTGACTTTAGTGCTTTGCGTGACGACTGGAATTATAGGAGCATTTGGGAAGACTGATGACGGAAGTTATGTACTGCAGGACCGATCAACCGCAGAACTTATGGGTGATTTCGGAGTGATATGTTTTGATACATTGAATGTGCGGACACATTTGCACAGCAATTTTATAACAAAGACGCTAAATGCGAATTCCAACTCGGGACTCAGAAATTCTTACGGGGTGTATGAGGAGTTCTATTTTGAGGACGCTGAGAATATGAATGGCTGTGTGTCGGATATGGATACTGATATGCTGTATACAGGCGCAGACATTAGAAGGATAGAGGATGGCAGTGTTTATATAATTATGAACAATGGCTCTGAGATAAAGCTTGACAGACCTGCAAATGTTAAGACTGATGCGGAGCTTGCTGAGAAGGGAGAATACTCAAAGTATGCCGATATGTCTGACATACAGAGAAGATTTATTGAATACAGTCTGGAACTTAGAGCGTATGCTGATACAGAGGAAACTGTGGATATAGATCTGGATGGAGATATAAATAACAGACGAATTGCGGTAAATGGCGATGGTATGCATGTTGTGTCGCTGGACTACAACGAACTGTCGGCAAATACCAATCCGATTTATTTTGAGTTCCCGGATTGTGATGGGGATACCGTTCTTCTCATGAACATTGATCTGAGTGGTGCGCAGGATGTAGTGTTTGGGGATATGATATTTGGCAGCAAAAATGACGCGAAGGCAAACGACAATGGAAACTATTTTAATGCCTGCAACAGGATGTATTTTAACTTTTATGACAGCTCTGCTGCAGATGGACAGTTCAGCGGCAGTATTACATTTGCAGGTCGAGGATTTGGAACTGTGATGGCACCAAAGGCATCAGTAAATCTCGGACATAACTGGGATGGATGCGTGGTGAGTGAGATATTCTCAAACAGCGGAGAGTTCCACAGAGTGCCGGGAACTGATTTTCCAAAAGAAGAACCGACAACTGAGAGCACGACGACGGAAGACACAACGGAGGACACAACGACGGAGGATACGACAACAGAGGATACAACGACGGAGGACACAACGACGGAAGATACGACCACAGAAGATACAACTACAGAAGATACAACTACAGAAGATACAACTACAGAAGATACAACTACAGAGGAGACGACAACCGAGGATACAACAACAGAAGACACGACAACGGAAGCTGCAACGACAGAAATCACAACGGGTACAACCACGGAGTTGACAACGACAGAGGAGACGGCAACGGAACATACCACATGGAGCACCACTGGCACAACAGTGACAATGATAACGACGCGCAGCACTCCGCCAGGCAGACATCCCGATACCGGTGACAGGCTTCCCTTAAAGGAGATAACTGGTGTGATAGTACTTGCACTTATGGGAAGTGCGGGGATAGTGATATATAAAAAAGTAAAAAAATAAATATATACTATTGAAAACAATATATGAGTTTGCTAAACTATGCTCAAAGCATATATTCTTGTATTCAATCAGCGAAGGCTGCATCTGAGAATCTTTAGTCAATTCAATGAATTCTATGCTTTTAAATACCATATTTTATTTTTGCATAGTGCATTGGAGAGGTTAAAGGATATTTGCCGCTGTTTCTTGATAAGGTTCTTTGATGTACTGTAGAAAGGAGAACTTATGAAGAAACTTGAAGACATGAATTTAGTGGATGATTTTTTGATGACGAGTCTCATATGTCATCAGGAGTATGGAGATCGTTCGGTGAGGTATATGCTTGAGTGCATATTGAATCGCCGTTTTGGCAAGCTGACTGTTGTGCCGCAACGAGTTATGTGCGGTGCAGATCCGGAAAAACATGGCATTAGAATGGATGTGTATATTGATGAAAATGATGGAGAGATAATTGATATCGAGCCGGATCAGAATGACGGCAAGGCTGACGTAAAAGCTGTGCCAAGGCGAAACAGATTTTATCATGCGAAGATTGATTCAGCAAATTTGGCTGCTGGAGACGATTATAGCAATTTAAGGAATGTTGTTGTTATATTTATAACAACATATGATCCATTTGGACTTGACAGGATGGTTTATACGGTGAAAAATAAGTGTATAGAAGAATCGGATATGCCGTATGATGATGGGGCTGTGTCGTTATTTTTGTACACAAAGGGGAAAAAAGGAAATCCACCGGAGGAACTTAAGAGTTTGTTGCATTATATGGAAAATTCGATAGAAGAAAATGCTGGTACAGATTCACTTAAGGTCTTTCATCATATGGTGACTGCTGTGAAGAATGATGGAGAGGTAGGTCTTGCGTATATGAAGAGTGTTGAGATAGAAAAAAGGATACGAGAAGAAGGAAGAGAAGAAGGACACAGGGATGGGGTACGTATTGGACGTATTCAGGAGATAGTAAGACTAAGTAGAAGATTCAATAAAAGCGATGAAGAAATAATACAGATACTGCTGGAAGAGACAGGGCTTGGAGAAGACCAGGCAAGAGATGCACTTAAAAAGTACAGTTAGGTTATGTGAATCGTAAAGTTATAGCAGATTTTTAGCACCGTCATGTATACAGTAATATGTTACATGGCGGTGTTTATGTATAGGTGGCTAAAACTACTCTCAGTCTTGCATAATATGTTCGAATGTGATATATTTTAAAGGAATTTTGTGGTACAAAATACCATGGCAGGAGAATGTGTTTACATTATTTGACACAGAATAATAAAAAGGCACATTCTTTATTTTTGCTCATAAAAGATAGGAGAACAATAACATGACGATAACTGATGAAACTATTGATTATGTTGGAATCCTTGCAAAGCTTGAGCTTTCTCAGGAGGAGAAGGAGCAGGCAAAGAAGGATATGTCAGACATGCTTGATTATGTCAGCAAATTAAATGAACTTAATACAGATGGTGTGGAGGCCATGAGCCATACATTCCCATACAATAATGTGTTCCGCGAGGATGTAGTCACAAATAACGACGACAGAGAGAACATGCTGAAGAATGCACCGGAGCAGAAAGACGGCTGCTACAAGGTGCCAAAGACATTTGACTAGGAGGTAAGCTGAAGTGAATTTAATGGGTATGACAGCTGTAGAGCTGGGAAAAGCTATTAAAGACGGACAGGTAAGCGTTGTTCAGGCGACACAGGCTTGTCTTGACAGCATAGAGGCTTGTGAGAAGGACTACAACAGTTTTGTCACAGTTGACCGTGAGGGAGCGCTTGCCCAGGCGGAGGAAGTGCAGAAGAAGATAGATGCAGGAGAGCTGAGCGGTCCTCTTGCAGGAGTTCCAATTGCGATAAAGGACAATATGTGTCAGGCTGGTGTTCAGACAAGCTGTTCATCAAAGATACTTTCAAATTTTGTCCCAACATATACAGCCGAGGCAGTGGTGAAGCTCCAGGAGGCAGGGGCAGTCATCGTTGGACATACCAACATGGATGAGTTTGCCATGGGAAGCACAACGGAGACATCGTACTTTGGAGAGACAAGAAATCCATGGGATATAAACAGGGTTCCGGGCGGCTCATCAGGTGGTTCAGCGGCAGCAGTTGCCGGTGAGGAGGTTCCATGTGCCCTCGGTTCAGACACCGGTGGATCTATCAGACAGCCGGCTTCATTCTGCGGTGTTACTGGAATCAAACCAACCTATGGAAGAGTTTCAAGATACGGACTCATAGCATACGGTTCATCACTTGACCAGATAGGACCTCTCGCAAAGAATGTTGAGGACTGTGCAACTATCCTTGAGGTCATATCACAGTATGACAAGAAGGATTCAACATCAGTAAACAGGGATGACAATGATTTCACAAGTGCACTTGTGGATGATGCAAAGGGGCTTAAGATCGGACTTCCAAGAGACTATTTCACTGAAGGACTTGAGCCTGAGATAAAGGAAGCTGTGTATGGTGTAGCTGAGGCTCTTAAGGCAAAAGGCGCAATAGTTGAGGAGTTTGATCTTGGCATGGTTGAGTATGCGATTCCGGCATACTACATCATAGCATCGGCGGAAGCAAGCTCAAACCTTGAGAGATTCGATGGTGTAAAGTACGGCTACAGAACATCAGAGTACACCGATCTTCACAACATGTACAAGAAGAGTCGTTCAGAGGGATTTGGTCCTGAGGTAAAGAGAAGAATCATGCTCGGTTCATTTGTGCTGAGTTCAGGATATTATGATGCATATTACGTTAAAGCACTTAAGGCAAAGGCGCTCATCAAACAGGCATATGACAAGGCGTTTGAGAAGTATGATATCATCCTTGGACCTGTTGCACCTACAACAGCTCTGAAGATGGGAGAGTCACTCTCAGATCCTATTAAGATGTATCTGGGTGATGTGTACACCGTTCCTGTAAACCTTGCGGGACTTCCTGGAATATCACTTCCATGTGGAACAGATAAGGATGGAATGCCGATTGGAGTACAGATGGTAGGAAATGCATTTGAGGAGAAGACTATTATAAGAGCAGCTTATGCATTTGAGAAGACCAGAGAATACAAGAGACCTGCACAGGTTTCAGAAAGGGGGCTGTAAGAGATGGCAAAGACATATGAGACAGTCATCGGACTTGAGGTCCATGTAGAGCTAGCGACCAAGACAAAGATATTCTGTGGCTGCAGCACAGCATTTGGAGGAGCTCCTAATACACATACGTGTCCGGTATGTACCGGAATGCCGGGTTCACTTCCAGTACTTAATAAGGAAGTTGTAAATAAGGCGATCGCAGTTGGTCTTGCGACAAACTGTAAGATCACACAGAACTGTAAGTTTGACAGAAAGAATTATTTCTATCCGGATAACCCACAAAACTATCAGATATCACAGCTTTACTACCCAATATGCAGGGATGGTAAGGTAGAGATAGAGGTGGACGGTGTCAAGAAATATGTGAGAATCCATGAGATACATATGGAGGAGGACGCAGGTAAGCTTGTCCATGATCCATATACAGACAGCTCACTTGTTGATTTCAACCGTTCAGGTGTTCCACTTATAGAGATAGTATCTGAGCCTGACATGAGATCTGCGGAGGATGTAATAGCATATCTTGAAAAGCTCAGGGAGACGATACAGTATCTCGGTGCTTCAGATTGTAAGCTTAATGAGGGATCAATGCGTGCTGACGTCAATCTTTCGGTCAGAGAGGTTGGCTCGGAGGAGTTTGGTACACGTACAGAGACAAAGAACCTGAACTCATTCAAGGCCATCGCCAGAGCCATAGAGAATGAGAGAGAGAGACAGATCGATCTCATCGAGTCCGGTGAGAAGGTTGTTCAGGAGACAAGAAGGTGGGACGATACAAAAGAGTATTCATATCCGATGAGATCCAAGGAGGATGCACAGGATTACAGATATTTCCCTGATCCTGATCTCGTACCAATCCACATCAGTGATGAGTGGCTGCAGCAGGTAAGGGATGCACAGCCTGAGTTCAGAGATGCAAAAAAGATAAGATACAAAGAGGAATATGCAATTCCTGATTATGATATAGATATAATCACAGCATCAAAGAAGATGGCAGATCTGTTTGAGGATGCCATCGCACTGGGATCGCCGGCAAAGAAGGTGTCCAACTGGCTTATGGGAGAGACCATGAGACTGATGAAAGAGAACATTGTTGATGCGGAAGACCTGAAGTTTTCAGCGGAGAATCTTGCAAAGCTCATCAAGCTCGTGGATGACAGGGTTATCAACGGCGGTGTGGCAAAGGAAGTGTTCGAGAAGGTATTTGCTGAGAATATTGATCCTGAGAAGTATGTAAAGGATAACGGACTTGCGACAGTTCAGGATGACAATGCCCTTAAAGAGGCATGCCAGGCAGCCATAGATAACAATCCGAAGGCTGTAGAGGATTACAGGGGTGGCAAGGAGAAGGCTCTCGGAGCACTTGTCGGTCAGGTTATGAAAGCTATGAAGGGTAAAGCAGATCCTGGATCTGTTAACAAGATGCTTAGGGAGATGCTTTAATATGGAAGAAAACAGAAGAGTGAGAAAGAGGGACAGGTATAAACGTCTCATAACAGTGGGTGAGGCTTGCGTACTCATTGCTGTGGAGCTGGTGCTGTTTGGACTCATGTGGTACCGGTACTATGAGGTAACGCTTACGCTTCCGTTCTGGAGAAGAGGAAACTGGGCGGTTATCGGAATGTATGGAATCATCATCATACTTTTCACCAAGCTTTATGGTGGTTACAGAGTTGGCTTTTTCAGATTGCTTGATATAGTATACTCACAGCTGCTGGCTCTTGTATGTGCCAATGTGGTTGGTTACTTGCAGCTTTGTATAATCTGTCGAGATTATGTGAATCCAGTACCGTTGCTTAAGGTAACCGGACTTGAAGCGGTAGTGATACTGCTTTGGATCTTTACGTGTAGATTTCTGTATGCGAAGATGTATCCGCCAAGGCATCTGCTGTTGGTATATGGATATAAGACGCCGATGGAGTTTATAGACAAGATCAATGCCCGTAAGGATAAGTATGTAATAGAAGATAGAATACATGTCAGTGAAGGCGAGCAGGCGATCAAGGAGAAGATACTCCAGTACGATGGAGTAATCATTTGCGAGACAAAGGCTTATATAAGAAATGAGCTTGTGAAGTATTGTTTTGAACACTCCATCAGATCGTATGTTGTGCCAAAGCTCTCCGATATAATCATACTTGGTGCGGAGCCTATACATTTGTTTGATACGCCTATCCTGTTGTCAAGGAATCAGGGCCTTACTGGAGATGACATGATCATCAAAAGGATCATGGATCTTGTGTGTGGATTTATATTGCTGATCATAGCATCGCCATTTATGCTCATATCAGCACTTGCGATATGGCTTTATGACAGAGGACCGGTTTTCTACAAACAGGATAGACTAACGCTTAATGGTAAGGTATTCAAGATCATCAAGTTTAGAAGTATGAAGATGGATTCAGAGGCTCACGGTGCCCAGCTTGCAAAGAAGGATGATGATAGAATTACTCCTGTGGGCAAATGGCTCAGGAAGCTGCATCTCGATGAGCTTCCACAGCTTTTCAATGTTCTTAAGGGAGATATGTCGCTTGTTGGACCGAGACCGGAGAGACCTGAGATCGCAGAGCTTTATAAGAAGACCTTCCCTGAGTTTGATTACAGACTCAAGATGAAAGCTGGACTTACGGGATATGCACAGGTGTATGGAAAATACAACACCACACCAAGAGATAAGGTGAAGCTTGATCTCACCTACTACGAGCAGTATTCAATATGGCTTGATTTCAAGCTGATGCTGCTAACTGTAAAGATCATGTTCCAGAAGGAGACATCAGAGGGCATAGCTTCAAATATGACTACTGCACTCAGAGATGGTGAGAAGGTTCAGATTCCGGCACCGGTGAATGTCAAACCAGATGGACTGGATGAAGCAGAGGATGCATTTTATGATCTTAAGAAGACCGTAAATAAAAATACAGGCAAAGATTGTTGATATAAACATATGATTTGATGTGTAGGTGGATAGTATGACAAATGCTAAGGTTTCGGTAGTTATACCATCATATAACAGTGGCGGTACAATAGAAGAGGCTATAGAGTCGGTTCTGGCTCAGGATGTGCCAGTGGAGATCATCGTGATAGATGATTGTTCGCTGGACGACACTGAGCATGTACTCCAAAAATATAAGAATGATCCACGTATCAGGATAATTGTGAATGAAAAGAATTTGGGGGTAGCAGCGTCCAGAAATCGTGGAGTGAAAGAGGCTGTTTGTGACAGAGTCGCATTCCTGGATTCAGATGATATGTGGGTGGATGGAAAGCTGGTAAAACAGCTGAAGCTGATGGATGAAACAGGAACACTGATCTGTTCGACTGCGAGGGAACTGCTCACGGAGGATGGCAACAGGACAGGAAAGATCATAGAGGTGCCGGATACGGTGACATACAGGGAACTTCTCAAGGGAAATGTGATCAATTGCTCTTCGGTGGTTGCGGACAGAAACATATTGATGAAATATCCTATGGGTAATGATGATATACATGAGGATTACATCTGCTGGCTTCAGATCCTAAAAGAGTGCGGGCAGGCTGTTCTTATAAATGAACCATTGCTTCTTTACCGTGTGGTGAAGAACAGTAAGTCGGGTTCAAAGCTTTCGTCCGCGAAGAAAACATTTGCAGTATACAGAAAACTTGGTTACGGATTTTTCAGAAGCTGTCTGTATTTTGCGAATTACGCTGTAAATGGTGTAAAAAAATATTTCCTTTAGAAGTTAAAGTGCGGGTATGCATGAGATAGAATTATAGTCGGAGAACGATATGGCTGATGAAAAAATAAAACGAGGTCCGGGGAGACCTACAGACAAGAGAAAAGACACTGTCTTGAGACTCAGGATAGATGCGGAGACACATAAGAAGCTGAATAGATGTGCAGAGAAAAGACAGGTGTCGATGTCCGAGATCGTCCGTGAGGCAATAAATGAGATCGTCCGGGAAGCTGAAGCTGAGAGTTATGATGCAAAGGTTCCTGGGGGGAAAAAGACACAGGACAATAGATAAATATAACGACAAAGCAGGTGAGCAGCCGAGAGATTATCAGTATCCCGGCGGTTCACCTGCTTTATTTTATAATTGGGTTTATAATGTATATCCGTTTTGTTTGAGAAGCTCTCTTGCAGAGTCAATGGAATCATTGCCAGTAGCATTTTTTATAGGGGCAAATTCCTTCTTGCGTTCAACCTCAAATGGAAGACATGTGCCCATGAATGCAATCATGTCTAGAGCCAGTGTCTCAAACTTGTATCCGTTAGGCTCGGCAGGCTTTACAATGTCACCATTCTTGTCAACGTATGGGATGGCTTTCTTCACGATGTGTAGAGGCATGCTTTCATTCATGATCTTCATAAGTCTGTCGACAGGAAAGATGTAGTTGAGGGTAACACCGTAATTGTATGCGTAATCTCCATTTTCATCGCGCTGGTTGCGCATCTCATCTGTGAGCTCATAGTACTCAACGATGTATGGCTTTCCGTGGTTTGTGCAGAGAACACCGACCTTCTCGTCGGGATAGGCTTTTCTGACAACCTTTCCGCCAGAGAGGTAGCCTTCCTTGATGACTGCACCGAGGAAAACAGGATCTGCGATCCTTTGAAGAACATTGTCAACAGAGAAGACATTGATGTATTTGATATTGTGCTCAGTCAGCTTGCTCAGATGACCTGCCTTGCAAAGTGATGAGAACCAGCCACCATTACCGTTAGGGGACATGGCGATACGTCCCTTTTCTTCCAGATAGATCTTGCCGTTGAAGTCAACTGATGGCACCATCTCCTGTTTGAAGAAATGAATATAATCAGGGTTATATCCGAAGTAGTTATGTTCCTTGAAAAAAGCAGTCGTATCATCGTGGTTCTTTTCATTCGTCATTATAAAGAAATGTATCCATGTATCGGCAAGCTTTACGATATCCAGTGTGTGCTCAATGAGCAGTTGGAAGATGAACATATCTTTTGTTACGCCCACATTGAAGGTTCCCTTTGGCCCTGAGAATCCAAGACGGGTTCCCTGACCACCAGCTAAAAGTACGAGTGCAAGATCGCCATTTTTTATGGTGTCTATTCCTGCATTCAAGTATGTGTCATGGTTCGCATTGATGGCGTCTAGCTGAAGAGCTGCGACAGGCGCAATGTCGGAATCATTTCCAGAGTTGTTTTTGCCAATCATGTCGATGAGTGAAAAATCGATCTGATCAATCTGGCTTAACAGAGCCTGCTGCTCATCGCTTTTTAATTCATCATAATATCTGAGAAGGTGAAGCTGACCCTTTTCTTCCAGAAGTTTGTATGCGCTTTCGTAATTCATAAAATTCTCCTTAAATAATGTAGATTGTAAATAAATTCTCTCTCCTAGTATTTCTTTCTGATAGCAATTGTGTCCGTAAATACTTTCCAGATATCTCTGAACTTGATCCTTCTGCCGTTTGATAAATCGTCTCTGCTGTAATTAAGCGCTATCGGAGCCTCAGATATTTTGTATCCCTGCTTGTGGGCGGCTACAAGTATCTCAATGTCAAATGCGTATCCATTTATAGTCAGATTTTCAGCTATCGGCTTGATCACCTCGGATTTAAATAACTTGATACCGGTCTGAGTATCGTGGATCCCGAGATTGAAAAGCATCCGGAGCATGACATAATAAGAATAACTCATCATTCTTCTGAGCGGCGGATAGTCAAGTTTGGATTCTGGGTGAAGCTTGGAACCGATGACTATGTCTGCATCGTCATCCTTCATCTGCTTCATGAACTTCCTGAGCAGAGCAGGACTGAGTTCCAGATCAGAATCAAGGAAAGCGATGTATCGGCCACGGGCTGCCTTGATGCCTGTCGTTATAGCGAATCCTTTGCCGTGGTTGTCATTGTATCCTGTGGCTGTAATGTGGGAATCTGCATCAGAAGCTTCCCTTATCAATTGCCAGGTGGAGTCTGAGCTGCCATCGTTTACGGCAATTATCTCATATCGATGAAGGAAACTGCTGAGTATCTTACTCGTTTCCAGCAGATTATCTTTTATATGCGCTTCTTCATTGTAAGCTGGCATGACTACCGACAAAGTAATATTTGGTGAAATATTCTTTTCAGTTTCCATTTCATTCATTATCTCCCTTGCTATAGACTTAACTCCAATTGTTTTAAACACAATTATTAATAGTATACTTATAAAAATGATGGGTGTCAAATGAAATACATTTAAGACGTTATGCCTTGGTTTTTAATTTCATTGGGTAATGCCATAGATTATATGTTGTAAAAGCCAAAAATATAATGTATTATATAGCGAGGTAACGACATTTTTAGATATGAAGATAAAAGAGGAGTTCCAATGGATAAAAAGAACAGATTATCAACAGATTATGATGATGAAGATATGAACTGGCTGGATGACGATGACGACTACCTTGAAGAAGGAGGTATTCTGAGTTCATTGTTATTTGGCGATAAAAAGAAGAAAAAACGCTCCAAAGCGGATTCATCCCGCGATGATGACCGCAGAAGCAGGAGATCGACAGACGTACATGAAAAACGCGAGGAAAAGACGGATGTATCAGAGCCGCGCCGGACTAGAGCAGCTTCTGGAACTCATGGAGAGAGAACTGGCAAGTCGGTGAGATCAGTGCGCCGTGTTGGGGACGAGCAGAGCACAGGTATAGATAATGTCTATATGGATGAAACTGCATCTGCGAGAGATCGTCAGTCGGAAAGACCTGCCAGGAGAAGAAAGATTTCGTCAGACAGGACACCGGTAAGACTGGATGAGGGAACAACTAGAACAGGCAGAACCCCGGTCAGACATGATGAGGAAAAGGCAAAAACTGTCAGAACACATGCTGCGTCAGCGGGGACAGTTGGAGAGTATGATGAATACTACCATGAAAACAGCCGTTCGAGAAAACTGAGAGATGACAGGACAGCCCAGAAGAAAGAGAATGCATCAGGAAAACATACAGGCCGTAGTCAGCGAAGCGGATCTGCATATGCTGCAGACGGCGCCAGGACATCAGTGGACAATCTTCTCAGGGAGGTGAATAACCTCGAGGTGGACAGCAGACAGAGGCATGAGGACCTGCGCAGAGAGGCGTGGGAGAGGACTCAGCGCAACGTCGCAAAGGCAAAGGCGGAGGTCGAGCGCCTGGAACTTGAGCGCGAAAAGAATGAGAAAGAGGAAGCGCGCAAGAAAAAAGTCCGCGAGGAGATGGAGAGAAGACAGGCTGAGTCAGAGAAGCAGCGTGAACAGGAGAACACCGAAAAAGAAGTAAGGTCTGTAGCAGACAATAGTGAAGAGGACAATAATAAAACAGAGGTGACTTTAGCAGATACTGCGGAAAAATCAGTTGATATAGGACCAGATGATATGGGTTCAGACGATGCAGGCGGCAAGTCAGAGGCAGTGGAGTCCATTATTTCAGACGATCAGACAGAAGAACCGAATGAAGAGTCAGATGAAGAGTCAGATGAAGAGACAGGTGAAGATGACAATATAACATTTTCTGACAATGCAGACGAAAGCAGCACCGAAGAAGAGAAGCCTCGGATGAAGGATAATAGATCTGATATGCTGAACATGGATGCTCTTGAGCAAATAGAGAGGGATATAGACGAGGATAAGCTCAGATATTCAGAGTCAGATACGGAGGATCTAGGACTCGGAGATATTGGCAGGGCACTTGGGTTTGATGCGGTTGATCTTGAGGATGATGAAGAGGAACTGGATGATGACGAAGAGTCAGACAGTGAGAAGTTTTTCAGAGAGAATCTACTCGATGAGGCTGATCCGAAAGTAGTAAATCCAGAGAGAAAGAAGATAAATATAAGCACTAAGGTCTGGGCGATCGCGTTTTTTGTACTGCTGGCATTGTTCATAATGATATGTGTCATATATGTCAAAAATTATGCAAGAATGAAGTACAATGAGATGAATATCAATGAAATCAGTGCAGATCAGCTTCTTGTAAATGATGGTGTAAAAGATGCTACGGCTGGATACAGAACTATAGCGTTGTATGGTGTTGATTCAAGAGATCAGAATATGGATGCCGGAACAAACAGCGACAGTATCATGATAGTGAGCATCAATGAGTCCACGAAAGAGATAAAGCTTGTATCAGTGTACAGGGACACCCTCATGGATATAGCAAGCGGAGCGATGAACAAGTCGCAGAAAGTAAATTATGCTTATCAGCTTGGAGGCGCCGTCACAGCAATAAACACTTTGAATACTAATCTTGATCTCAATATCACAGACTATGTAGCGGTAGATTTCAGTGCCATGGCAAGCATAATCGATGCGGTAGGCGGTGTTAATATTAATGTAGTCGATGATGAGATAAATAATTTCAACAAGAATCTTGCAGAGCAGATAAGTATATCGGGTAAATATTCATCTGGTATAACACAGGCTGGTCAGTATACTCTTGATGGACAGCAGGCGGTTGCATATTCAAGAATCCGTTCAACAGGCAGCGGTGATATCACGAGAACTGAGAGACAGAGAATAATACTTCTGAAGGTCATCGATAAGCTGATAAAGGCTGATACCAGCTCGCTCAGCGCATTTGTAGATGTGTCATTCAATAATATATCTACAAGCCTTAATAAGGACAGTATATTGGATCTGGTAAAAGCTGTTGCAAAGTACAGTGTAGTTGACACTGCTGGATTCCCTTTTGCCTATGAGGCAGTGGATATGGCAGAACAGGGCAATTGTCTTGTTGCTGCAGATATGGAGAGCAATGTCCAGGCACTTCATGAATACCTGTACGGCAATTCACATTACAAGGTATCAGATACATCAAAGCAGATAAGTGTAAGCCTTGCAAAGGAGACAGGTGTAAGTGCCCAAAAGGTCAAGGTAGAATCAGAAAAGCCGGGAGATGGTATTTCTGACGGAAAGGGTGAGGGTGACCTCAGAACTATAACAGAGCCACCTAAGGGAATGATTCTTGACGAGTGATGAATTAGTACTGATGTGAAATGAACAAATAACATGTATAAATATAGAACCCCCATATGAGTGCATATCAGCATCCATATGGGGGTTTTCTGAAAAATGGAAAAGCATGGGTGGGGAGAAAGAGCCAGCTGCCTTAAATCACAGAAATGTATAGTGATATAAATGTGTTTCATGGAAAATGAAACTGAAAATATTTGAGAATTGAGAACAACAAGAGAAAATGAATATACAATAATTCAAAATATATTAAAACTGAAAACTGTCAGACAATTTCCTGAAAAAAGTTGTTTACAAACGGTATAAATGGTAGTAATATATCAAAAACGATAAAACACTTGAGAAAAACACAAAAATAGTAACATTTACTTGAGAAACAAAAGTTAAAAGAAAAATATCGTTGTGAATGACAAAAATGCAATAACATGGAAAGGACGGAACAGGACATGATTGAGAATAAGAGAGCAGAGAATACCGGATTATACGACCCAAGCTTTGAACATGATAACTGCGGTATCGGTGCTGTTGTCAATATCAAGGGTATCAAAACTCACGACACAGTTAACAATGCCCTCAAGATAGTTGAGAATCTTGAGCACAGAGCAGGAAAGGATGCAGAGGGCAAGACCGGAGACGGTGTAGGTATACTCCTTCAGATATCACATAAGTTCTTCAGTAAGGCTGTAGCAGAGCTTGGATACGACCTTGGAAAGGAAGGCGATTATGGAATAGGAATGTTCTTCTTTCCACAGAAGGAGCTGGCTCGCAAGCAGGCTATGAAGATGTTTGAGGTCATAGTTGAGAAAGAAGGACTTGAGTTCATTTGCTGGAGAGAAGTTCCTACAACACCTGGAATTCTCGGCAAGAAGGCGATAGATGTTATGCCATGTATCATGCAGGCATTCATCAGAAGACCTGAGACAGTAAAGGCAGGTATGGACTTTGACAGAAAGCTCTACTTTGTCAGAAGAATATTCGAGGAGAGCAATGATGACACATATGTTCCGTCACTTTCCAGCAAGACTATAGTATATAAAGGAATGTTCCTCGTCGGTGAACTCAGAATGTTCTACAACGACCTTCAGGATCCTGATTATGAGTCAGCAATAGGACTTGTTCATTCAAGATTCTCAACGAATACAACACCATCATGGCTCAGAGCTCATCCATACAGATATCTGTGCCATAACGGTGAGATCAATACAATAAGAGGAAATGAGGACAAGATGATTGCCCGTGAGGAGACAATGGAGTCGACCATCATGCAGGATGAGATGTACAAGGTTATGCCTGTTCTTGATCCTGATGGTTCAGATTCAGCAAGACTTGATAACTGTCTTGAGTTCCTGGTGCTGAACGGAATACCACTTCCTATGGCAGTCATGATCACGATCCCTGAGCCGTGGGAGAACGACAGAGCTATGAGCCAGGAGAAGAAGGATTTCTATCAGTACTATGCAACTATGATGGAGCCTTGGGATGGTCCTGCTTCTATATTATTCACAGACGGTGAGCTCATGGGAGCAGTTCTTGATAGAAACGGACTGAGACCATCGAGATACTATATAACAGATGATGATTACCTTGTACTTTCATCAGAGGTCGGAGTTCTGGACGTAGATCCATCTAAGATCGTGAAGAAAGACCGACTCAGACCTGGCAAGATGCTTCTTGTCGACACAGTGAATGGTCGTCTTATATCTGATGAGGAGATCAAAGAGAAATATGCACTGGCAAAGCCTTATGGAGAGTGGGTAGACAGCAATCTTGTACATCTCGCCGATCTGAAGATCCCGAACATCAGAGTTCAGGAGTACACAGATGAGGAGAGAGCAAGACTTCAGAAGGCATTTGGATATACCTATGAAGACTTCAAGAACACAATATATCCAATGGCAGAGAAAGGTGCAGAGGCTATCAGCGCCATGGGTACTGACACGCCGTTGGCAGTTCTGTCAAATAGTCACAAGCCACTGTTCAATTTCTTCAAGCAGTTATTTGCACAGGTTACAAATCCTCCAATCGATGCGATCAGAGAGGAAGTTGTCACATCCACATCGGTATACCTCGGAAAGGATGGTAATATCCTCGAGGAGAAGCCAGAGAACTGTCATGTGTTGAAGATCAACCATCCAATACTGACAAACACAGATCTTCTGAAGATCAAGAATATGAATGTTCCTGGCCTTAAGGTTGCAACACTTCCTATTCTTTATTATAAGAACACATCCATGGAGAAGGCTCTCGACAGACTGTTTATCGAGGCCGACAAGCTCTACAGGGACGGTGTAAATATACTCATCCTCTCAGACCGAGGCGTGGATGAGAATCATGTGGCAATACCATCACTCCTTGCAGTATCAGCAATGCAAAAGCATCTGGTACGTACCAAGAAGAGAACCGCGGTTGCAATCATCCTTGAGAGTGCTGATCCAAGAAACGTTCACCACTTCGCAACACTTCTCGGATATGGTGCATGTGCAGTCAACCCTTATCTTGCAATAGAGACGATCAAGCAGATGGTTGACTCGCATCTGCTGAACAAGGATTTTAATGCGGCTGTAGATGATTACAACAGTGCAATTTGTCATGGAATAGTAAAGATTGCATCCAAGATGGGAGTCTCAACGATCCAGTCATACATGGGTTCACAGATATTTGAGTGTATCGGACTCTCAAAAGATGTTGTGGACAGATATTTTACAAATACAGTAAGCCGTGTTGGTGGCTCCGGAATAAAGGAACTTGAGAAGACCGTTGACGATCTCCATTCATCAGCATTTGATCCACTTGGACTGAACACGAATCTTGCCCTCACAAGCATAGGAGCACACAAGTTCAGAAGTGGCAAGGAGGAGCATCTGTACAATCCTGTCACAATACATCTTCTTCAGGAGGCAACAAGACGCGGCGATTACAAGCTGTTCAAGCAGTACACAGCAGCGCTCCATGATGAGCAGAAGCCATTCCACCTTAGAGGTCTTATGGACTTCAAGTTTGCTGATAAGCCGGTTCCACTTGATGAGGTTGAACCAGCAAGTGAGATAGTCAAGAGATTCAAGACAGGTGCCATGAGCTACGGAAGTATATCACAGGAGGCACATGAGTGTATGGCCATCGCCATGAACGAGCTGGGCGGTAAGTCCAATTCAGGAGAGGGCGGTGAGTCGATAGAGAGACTTACGATCGGCAAGGATGGCAAGAATAGATGCTCAGCCATCAAGCAGGTAGCATCAGGAAGATTTGGCGTTACATCGAGATACCTTGTGAGCGCCAAGGAGATACAGATCAAGATGGCACAGGGAGCAAAGCCTGGAGAGGGCGGACATCTCCCTGGCGGAAAGGTATATCCTTGGATCGCAAAGACAAGACTTTCAACACCTGGAGTAAGCCTTATCTCTCCACCACCACATCACGATATATATTCGATAGAGGATCTTGCACAGCTCATCTACGACTGCAAGAATGCAAACCGTGATGCGAGAATATCAGTAAAGCTTGTGTCTGAGGCTGGTGTAGGTACAGTAGCGGCCGGTGTTGCAAAGGCCGGAGCACAGGTCATCCTGATCTCAGGTTATGACGGAGGAACAGGAGCAGCACCTAACAACTCCATCCATTATGCAGGCCTTCCTTGGGAGCTTGGACTTGCAGAGACACATCAGACACTTATCATGAACGACCTCAGAAATAAGGTTATCCTTGAGGCTGATGGTAAGCTTATGACAGGACGTGACGTTGCCATAGCTGCAATGCTCGGTGCAGAGGAGTTTGGATTTGCAACAGCACCGCTTGTAACAATGGGCTGTGTCATGATGAGGGTATGTAACCTTGATACGTGTCCTGTCGGCATAGCAACACAGAATCCTGAACTTAGAAAGAGATTCAGAGGTAAGCCGGAGTATGTGAAGAACTTTATGCTGTTCATAGCAGAGGAGCTTCGTGAGTACATGAGTAAGCTCGGCGTCAGAACAGTTGATGAGCTGGTTGGACGCTCAGATCTCCTGATGAGCAGCGACAGAGCAGATGAGAGAAATGTAATCCTTGATAAGATAATCAATAATCCATATATGGATATGCCACAGAACAAGGTCAAGTATCATGAGAAGAATATTTATGACTTCCAGCTTGAGAAGACAGTAGATATGAGGATACTCATGAAGAAGCTCGGACCTGCACTTGAGAAGGGACAGAAGAAGAGTGTTGAGCTTGATGTGGTCAATACGGACAGATCTGTTGGAACAATATTTGGATCAGAGATCACCAAGAAATATGGCGAGTCCCTTGATGAGGACACATACATCGTCAAATGTAACGGTGCCGGTGGACAGAGCTTTGGTGCATTCATTCCAAAGGGACTTACACTTGAACTGGTTGGCGACAGCAATGATTACTTCGGCAAGGGTCTGTCAGGTGGCAAGCTGATCGTTTATCCACCACGTTCAGTAAAGTATAAGCATGAGGATAACATCATTATAGGAAACGTTGCACTGTATGGTGCCACAAGTGGTAAGGCATTCATCAATGGTGTTGCAGGCGAGAGATTTGCAGTTCGTAACTCAGGCGCAACAGCGGTCGTTGAGGGTGTTGGAGATCACGGATGTGAATATATGACAGGCGGTAAGGTCGTAGTTCTGGGAACAACAGGCAAGAACTTTGCAGCAGGAATGAGCGGCGGTATCGCATATGTTCTTGATATGGGCAACGATCTGTACAAGAGACTGAACAAAGAGATGATATCCATAGAGGCTGTTACGGACAAGTACGAGGTGAGTGAACTTAAGCAGCTCATCATGGATCACGTAAACTATACCAATTCAGAGATAGGCAAGAGAATCCTTGAGGATTTTGAGGGATATCTTCCAAAGTTCAAGAAGATCATACCAAAGGATTACAAGAAGATGATGAATATGATAGTTGCATTTGAGGAGAAGGGCCTGAGCCGTGAGAAGGCAGCTATCGAAGCATTCTACAAGGTTAAGAACGGAGGTAAGTAGGAATGGGAAAACCAACTGGATTTTTAGAATATGAGAGAAAGACAAGCGCAGAGCTTGCTCCTAAGGACAGAATCAAGAATTTCAATGAATTCCACACTCCGCTTAGCCGTGATGAGCAGAGAAAGCAGGCTGCAAGATGTATGGACTGTGGCGTTCCATTCTGCCAGGCAGGTTTGAATATATGTGGCATGACATCTGGATGTCCTCTGAACAACCTTATCCCTGAGTGGAATGATATGCTATATAACGACAATCTTGAGCAGGCATTTGCAAGACTCAGCAAGACCAACTGTTTCCCTGAGTTTACAAGCCGTGTGTGCCCGGCGCTCTGCGAGAAGGCATGTACTTGTAACTTGAATGGCGATCCAGTGTCGGTCCGCGAGAATGAGAGAGCCATCATAGAATATGCATTTGCAAATGACCTCGTAAATGATGCTCAGCCAAAGGTTCACTCTGGCAAGAAAGTAGCAGTCATAGGTTCAGGCCCTTCGGGACTTGCAGTGGCGGATCAGCTGATCGGCAGAGGTCATGACGTGACTGTGTATGAGAGAAGCGACAGGCCGGGCGGACTTCTAATGTATGGTATTCCAAACATGAAGCTTGAGAAGCAGATCATAGACAGAAGAATAGATGTCATGAAGAAGAGAGGAATAAAGTTCGTATTAAACACAGAGGTTGCAACCGGAAAGGCATCTGCTAAGGCTGTGTGCCCGAAGGACGACCAGATGACTGGATACCTTAAGAACAAGAACCTCAAGTATGTGAAGGCTGATGATCTGCTCAAGGAATATGACGCAGTTGTGCTTGCCTGTGGAGCAGCAAATCCTAGAGATATCAAGGCACCCGGAAGGGATGCAAAGGGAATCTACTTCGCTGTTGATTTCCTCAAGACAACCACAATGAGTCTTGTCAATTCAGGCTTTGCAGATAAGCAGTTCGTGAGCTGTAAGGGTAAGAATGTTCTTGTCATAGGCGGCGGTGATACAGGAAATGACTGCGTTGGAACAGCGGTCCGCGAGGGCGCTGTCAGCGTGACACAGCTGGAGATGATGCCAAAGGCACCTGACACAAGAACACCTGACAATCCATGGCCGGAGTGGCCGAAGATCTGCAAGACAGATTACGGTCAGCAGGAGGCTATAGCAGTATATGGACATGATCCTAGAATATATGAGACTACAGTAAAGGAATTCATCAAGGACAAGGATGGAAATGTCAAGGCCGCCAAGTGCGTGAAACTCGACTGGAAAAAGAATCCTGAGACTGGAAGAATGTCTATGACAGAGATAGAGGGAAGCGAGTATATCGTTGACTGTGACGTGGTACTCATCGCAGCAGGTTTCCTCGGATGTCAGACATATGTGGCAGAGAGCTTTGGCGTAGAACTCAACGAGAGAACAAATGTCAAGACGCCATGTCCAAACTCATATACAACCAATGTGCCAAAGGTGTTCGTAGCCGGAGATATGCACAGAGGCCAGTCACTTGTAGTATGGGCCATCAGAGAAGGCCGCGAGGCAGCCATGGCAGTTGAAGAGCTGCTGCTCGGATATACAAATCTGCAGTAAAAATAGACGAACTTGGTTCGTTCGCCTTTCGTGTAAATAAAAAAATATCCCTAATACCTATCATGTGATTGAGGTATTAGGGATAATTTTTTCTCTTTTCATTCGATAATTGGGTTGAAAGATCCAATAATCAGAATATTATCCTGGAGTGTGGATTTTATATGAAATTAGGATAAATTTATAACTAAAACATTTGAAAGCCAGGTAATATGTAAAAACAATCTGTTATAGAATTCTTTTGTATGTGTGAATTTATCTCGCAGCCAGCCCATCTGCATAGAAAAAAGATCGATATATAGCATAAAACGCAATCGGTAGTGCAGATCTCCTTCGTTTCAGCGCATCGTGCTGAGGCGGAGAGCACAACGCCCTTATCGTGCTCGGAGCCGAATGCAGATAGAAGCAAGCTGAAACGAAGGAAGGCAAACGTGATTGCGGTTTATGATATATCAATCTTTCTGTGCAGGTGGGCGTCAGTCAAGAGATATCCAGCCGTACTCGACTCTTAAAGCAGATGACTTACTGGCAGATACATAGGAAGTCCATCCTTGTATTGCAGGGAAACCTCACCTATTATAAGAGGTCTGAGATATGCTTCCATCTCAGGCGTGACATCATTCTTCTCAGGAGTGATCCACTCTAGTGGAATTGTCTTGGCCTGATTTGCGATGAGTGCTACATTTTCAGGCTCGATAATCCACTGGTAAGGGTCGTTTGACACTCTCTTTATGGTTGACATAACTGCGGTCATATCTTCGGCTGCATACTTTACAGCGGCCTGTCCGAGTGCAAATGACTCATTTATATCTGTTCTTGAAGAAATGTGTGCAGCACATCTCTGTAGAACATTCAGTTCGATGGAACGAACCTTTATGTCCATTCTGTCTTTTACCAGACTCTCAAGAGCCTTTCCGGTTCCACTGAGCTGAGCGTGACCGAATTTGTCTGCTACGGCGGATGTTGCGCTGATGTAGTTGCCGTCCTTATCATGAATTCCTTCAGATACTGCGATGATGACACATCTTGATGTCTTTAATACATTCTTGATATCTTCGATGAACTGGTTCTCGTCGAAATCAACCTCTGGAAGATATATGAGATGAGGAGCAAGGCTGTAATCATTTCTTGCAAGGCATGAGGCTGCGGTAAGCCAACCGGCATCACGTCCCATTATCTCTACGATGACAACACTTGGTATATGATAGATGTAGGTATCATGTGCAATTTCCAGCATGGTCGATGCAACGTACTTGGCTGCAGAACCAAATCCAGGCGTATGGTCCGTGAGACACAGATCATTGTCTATGGTCTTAGGTATACCAACTATCTTTACATCCGAGCCGATCTTCTCTGCATATTTGCTGAGCTTGTCAACTGTATCCATGGAATCATTGCCACCGATATAGAAGAAGGCAGCGACCTTGTATTCTTCAAATCTGTCAAATATTATCTCATATGGCTTCGGATCAACCTCAAAATCAGGCAGCTTGTATCTGCATGATCCCAGATACATAGCAGGAGAAAGCTCCAGTGTATTCACAAGTGGGAATTTAGAGAGGGCCATGAGGGAAAGGTCTATGAAATTATTTTCAAGGACTCCCTGTATTCCGTGAATCGCACCATATACTCTTGTAAATTTCTTGCTCTTTTTTACTCCATCTATGACACCTGCCAGCGAAGCATTTATCGCTACGGTAGGGCCTCCTGACTGAGCTACTATACAATTGTCTTTCATATCAATTTACTCCTTTGAAATTATTACTCTGGGCTACGAAGAAGTATGCCTATCTTCTTGCGTCCATAAACCATGAGCGCATCCTTTATGATGTCTTGGTTTGCTTGGGTGGTATGGATCTCAACTCTGTCGAGAAGTTCCTCCACATAAGATACCCAAAGATCATATATTTTCTTTTGATTTTTTTCACTGACTGGTGGAAGAGCAGCCTTTGCCTTTTCAAAGTCAGGATCATCATCGGTCATGTAGATGAATGAATCAGGCTTTAAAGCATCCTCGCCGTATGCTGAGACAAAGATGTCCTCAGTTCTCACAAAGCCGCAGTCGTACATCTCTACGATCAGGTCGTGGATGCATTCATCGATGTTGTCAAAGTAGTGGTAGTATCTCAGACGGTATGTCTGATCCACCTCGTCCATATCGTCTTTATTGAGCCAGTATCCTTTGCTCTCGCCCTGCTCCTCCTGAATGAGTTCATCGGCCCATTTGCTCCGGTCTTGGTCAGTTGCCTCTCGGCGTATGGCAAGCCGCTTTCTTATATAGAGGATCGTCAGGAACACAAGTGCAAGAAAAAATAATATCAGCAGTATTACATATCCCATTTGTAGGGTGTTTTTATCCATTTGTATACACCTGCCTTTCATACATAGCCTTGTTATTAATATTAGCTATAGCACTGAAAAATTGCAAAAGTCAGAGATAGCCATAAGTAATTTTATTTTAACACATAGCATGATTATATTTCAAGATGTAGGGAATGATAGCAAACCAGCTTAATGTAATTTTATATTCTGAAATAAATTTGTGAAAATTACCATTTTAGGAAGTTTTTATTCGCTTTTGACTGATAAATTATCCCTAAAAGGTCCTTGAAATAACTAATAAAGCATTTCAGAAGGGTGGTATGTATGATGAATGGATATTTAGAGTATCTAGCAAAGACTGTGCCTGTTATATCTACACGGCAGACAGTGATCAACATTTCGCAGATGGGAAATATTATGGGTGATATGATATATCTTGAGAATGGATATAAGACGGGGTGGCAGCAGAGTTGTACAGAAGATTATATGGGTATTCTTAACAGATATGCAGATGATAGAAAAAATAATATACCATCAGTTGTCTTCATCGCATGTGACAGTATAGAACTGGCAAAAAAGTGTTCTGCAATACTGTCAATGTATAGACAGACGAGGGTGGGCACATACTGTTATGTCGACGACGATGACTATAGTGTATATGAGTATGATGAAGATGGCGGTAAAGAAGAGGACGATGATAACAGAGCTTCAGATTGCTTGGCGATAAATATGTCGATCAGTCTTCAGCCGTCAAATGGTATGCCGCATGATTATATAATGCTGACATGTCCACAGAACAGTCCGAATTGTGCAATGTTCTATAATATCGCAGGCGATGATGATCTTCAGCTAAAGGTTCAGGCACTGGACATGTGCACTGCCATTTTCACACTGATATGTATAGATGAGAGTCATCAGCGGCTATGGGGGAGCTGCTTGGCGAATCATCACAGTCTTTCGTATCTTGATAAACCAAGTTTTACCTCGTTCATCAGCAGATCGACAGCCTCCTGCGGGTGGGTTATAAGCACGATGAACTGGAATGCAGTATTCCAACCAGACAGGCCTTGAGGTTGCTGGTTATGTTGAGATCACTGCTTTCACGCTTTCCTCGTAATTTATCTGATGACATTATAAAACCTCCGTATGTTTTTGGGTGATGTAGTTGGATATGACAGAAAATATACACTATATATTATTTTATTATACAGTTGCAGGGGAAATCAAGTGATCGTTTTGAAGGATGTTTAATTAGCAGATGTTATACTAGGGGGGATGCTTATGGCAGTTTACATACTCGCAGATATTCATGGAATGTATGATAAGTTTATAAGAATGTTGGACAAGATAAATATGACGGATGAAGATATTTTATATGTACTGGGGGATATGGTAGACAGAGGTCCACATCCGATAAAGGTCGTTCAGAAAATAATGAATATGAAAAATGTGAGGACGCTTATCGGCAATCATGATAGTGGAGTGATTGGAACATTAAAGTTTTTTGCCATGAATGATAGTTACAGGGGAGATACGAGCACGGAGAGGGAATTTCAGACGCTTGATCAGCAGGAAAAAATGAATGTAATAGAGTTCCTGTCTGAACTTCCATATTATTATGATATTAGTGTAAATGATCAACAGTATATTCTTGTACATGGGGGCTTGGGTAATTTTTTCCCAGGTAAATCGCTGGATGAATATACCATAGATGAGATAGTGTGGACGAGACCAGATTTCAGTGTGCCATACTACACTGACAGGATAGTTGTATGTGGCCACACACCGACTCAGCTCATAGAGGAAAATGACAGGCCGGGATATATAATGAAGAAAAATAATTACATTGCAATTGACTGTGGAGCGTGTTTTAGAGGTGGTCGTCTTGCGGCGATATGTCTGGATACAGGGGAGGAGTTCTATGTCTAAACTTGATGTGAAAAATTGTTGCAAGTGGTGTAAAGGTAATGTATAATGAGTTCACAAGCTGAGATGTATTAAGTCTCTTGTGATTTTGAACCTACATTTGAATAAAAGGGATTCCTATATCATTGCATTGAAGTCAAGCCTCGTTATATAAGTTCTAGTGGACGGCTGATATGTAGTTGCGGTTGCCCACCTAGCTCTGCTAGGACTCAAAAGCAAGGGCGCATTTCAGTTTATTACAAAAGACAAAAAAGCAGCATGTATATGCTGCTTTTTCTCTGTAATTGGACGTTTTATAAGAGATGGAGAATGTGATATGCGTATAGACCAACGAAAGAAATGGTATCAAAAGATAAAATACAATAAGAATTTTAAAGTGGTCAGCTTTATAACAGTTATCCTGGTATTTGTGGTTGGATACATGATAATGACAGGCAGGAGCAAAGTGGGGGATGGTACCACTGATGCGGATGGAAGTAATGCTGTTGAAACAATAGTTATACAGGCACCTGACGATCCGACAGAGGACCTTGTGAGGTATGCTGCATATGACGGTGGTGAGAAGCGTGACAGCGATAAGCGTGGCGGCGAAAATATAGAAGAATTTGATTACACGATACAGGGTGCGGGAACAGTGGCAGCTCCAAAGAAGGAGAAGAAGGACACAGATTACTCATACAGGCTGAGCGGATCGGACAGGACTAGCGGAGGTACGGGAGACGGCGGCGCGTCAGTTCTCATAACTGGTATGGAGAATAGTGTCCGTGTCATCCTGACAAATGGTGGAGACTATTATCAGAGTTACGTTGAGTTTTCATGCAGCACAGGCGTAAATGTCACAAGCGATGGCAAGGCAAAAAGTTATAAAGCAGGAGATATCATATCACTTGGAAGTGATGAGAAGGCCTCGAAGATAATTGTCGAGCCTGAGAACTCAGATGGTGTGATAACAGTTTCCAGCCTCAGCAAATCGGGAGGTGCGCCAAGATATCATGGCGCTCTTGATATAACAAAGGATTCATCCGGGTATCTGGTTGTGAATCAGGTCAATATAGAACAGTATCTGTACGGAGTTGTCTCCAGCGAGGTCTCATCAAGCTACAGCATGGAAGCATTAAAGGCTCAGGCCATATGTGCAAGAGGATTTACATACAGAAAGCTCGGCAGCAATTACAGGGGCTATGATGCAGATCTGGATGATACGACAGCGTGTCAGGTATACAACAATTTCCCTGAGACTGACAATTCAATAGCAGCGGTGAATGATACAGTGGGAATCGTTCCTACATATGATGGAGAGATAATAAACGCAGTATATTTCTCAACTTCATGTGGAACCACGACGACCAGTGATCAGGTGTGGGGAGGCAGTATGCCATACACATGCACGAGAATACAGAATACGGCACTCGATATACCATACTTCAGCGATGAGGCGGCATTTATGGATTTTATGGATGGAAGGACAGACACTGATGTTGTCGAGAGAAATCTTCCTATGTACAGATGGACAGTGAGCTATACAGAGGATGAGATGAGACAGGCTGTGGAGACAGGACTTTCAAGGTGCTCCGATGTATCTGCCACATCGGTAGGCAAGATCACATCAATTGCAGTTACTAGTCGTGATGACAGTGGACTTGTCAAGGAAGTGACAATAACAGGAGATGCAGGAACGGTTACAGTGAGCGGACAGAGCAATATAAGAGTTCTGTTTGCAACTGACGGCAAGGCAATCACGGAGCAGGATGGTTCAGAACTTACAGGCTGGACAGGCGTTCCAAGTAATTTCTATTATGTGAAGAAGGACAGCAGTTCAGGACTTTACATACTCAAGGGCGGCGGATACGGACATGGTGTAGGTATGAGTCAGAACGGCGCAAATGAGCTGGCAAAGCTGGGATATACCGCTGCACAGATCATAAGCCACTACTACAATGGAGCGGTTCTCAGTTCGGTTGAAAGGTAATGGAGAGTTTGTTCATATGAAGATGAAGAAAAGAGCAGTGATCTTGTATCACAAGCTAAGACTGTTTATGGCTGAGATGAATAAAGATCAGGTGTCGGCCTTTGCGGCTCAGTCTGCATTCTTTCTGCTGTTGTCGTTGTTCCCACTTGCAATGACACTTCTCACTTTTGTTAAGTATCTGCCATTTACGGAAGTCCAAGTTATGGAGATCGTGAGGGAGCTTTTCCCGGAAGAGATAAATTCTAATTTTGAATTTATGTTTGCCGAGATATTCAATAGCAGGAGTTCGCTGATAGCGACGGCTGTGTCAATATTGCTCACGGTGTGGTCTGCATCAAAGGGCACCATGGCTATCGGCAGAGGACTTACATTTATGACTGGCAAGGAAGACAGTGCAAACTATTTTCTGAGAAGAGCTATACACACATTGTATACGCTTATATTCTGTGTGATGATAGTGGCGGTGATGGTCATATATATTCTCGGTGATGTTGTTGTTTCAAAGATACTGGTAAGGCTTGATTCTGTTGAGGGATTTCAGCTGGTGGATACAGTTGCCAATATTCTTTCCATTATAAAGATAGCATTTGCGCCTACGGTATTGTTTGGCGTTATGTTGGTTGCTTACTGGGCACTTCCGGTTGGAAAAGTAAGGATCAAAACAGCTATGCCTGGAGCGGCATTTACAACCATACTGTGGATGCTTCTGTCATTTGGCGTTTCAAGCTACATCAATCTTGTGGGTATAAATACTTACATGTATGGAAGTCTTGCCAGTGTCATACTCCTTGCACTGTGGCTTTATATGTGTATGTATGTCATGCTGATCGGTGCGGAGATCAACAAATTCATGGATAACGGAATCCGTGGAATAAGGAGACGTGCACACAAGGCCGGGCGGAAGAAAAAACGTCTTGAGAAGAAGAAAAAGCGCGCAGAGAAGAAGCGGATGCGCCAGACCAGAAGAGAACTCGTGGTGGATGCAGATGAATTTGACCAGGAGCTGGGGATGGAGAACGCTGAAGGCGTAATGGAAAATGAAAATCCGGATGTGAGTCCAGCCACTGAGAAAAAAGAGGTTGACTAACACCCGCCTGTAGGTATATTATCTCTACAGGCAGTGACGATGCAAAAGATGCGCATGTCGCCATCAGAGAGACCAGGTCAGCGGCTGAAAGCCCGGTCAGGTTAGAGTGCGTATTTAATTTCACATCAGAGCCATCATGGCTGAAGGATTGATGATATCTGCTGATCAGTTGACAGATATTGATTTGTGTAGGTTGTGGCGTGTGACGTGCGACAAACGTCTAATGAGAGTCAGACATATAGCACATATATATGACGGTGCATATAATGAATGTCTGGAATCAGGGTGGTAACGCGGATATAATTCGTCCCTAGTATGTAAAACATGCTGGGGACTTTTTTAGTGTATAAGTCGTTTTCAAAGCACGAGCAGTTTCATGCTTGCATGAAAAACTGCTCATGCTTTAGAAAACACAACAGAAATGAGCGAGCAGCCCGATAGGGCGGAGCGCGAATTACTGTAGGAATTGCGGGAGCCGAAGGCGGAGCAATTCCGAGACTTATACACTAAGCAGAACACTAAGTAGAAATGTATAAAAATTCCTAGAAATAGAAAAAGGAGAAATACGATGAAAGACAAGTTGGAAGCCATCAAGGCAGAGGCTCTTGCGAAGATCGAGAGCGCAGAGGTTGTATCGACACTTAACGATGTGAAGGTGGCGATACTCGGTAAGAAGGGAGAACTCACACAGGTTCTCAAATCAATGAAGGATGTTGCACCGGAGGATAGACCAAAGGTTGGTCAGATGGTAAATGAGGCACGTCAGGCCATCGAGACAGCACTTGATGAGAAGACAAAGTCCATCAACAGAGCACTCCGCGCTGAGAAGATGAAGAGAGAGACCATAGATGTAACACTTCCAGGTGTGAAGAAACTCACCGGACACAGACATCCAAACCAGATAGCACTTGAGGATCTGGAGAGAGTATTCATCGGCATGGGTTACGAGATAGTTGAGGGACCAGAGGTAGAGTATGACAAGTACAACTTCGAACTGCTGAACATTCCTGCAAACCACCCTGCAAAGGATGAGCAGGATACATTCTATGTTACAAAGGATATCCTTCTTCGTACACAGACATCACCTGTTCAGGCAAGAATCATGGAGAAGGGCCATCTTCCGATCAGAATCCTCTCACCTGGACGAGTGTTCAGAGCTGATGAGGTAGATGCGACACATTCACCATCATTCCATCAGGTAGAGGGACTTGTAATAGACAAGGGAATCACTATGGCAGACCTCAAGGGAACACTGGCGCAGTGGGCAAAGGAGTTCTTCGGTGAGAACACAAAGGTCAAGTTCAGACCTCATCACTTCCCATTCACAGAGCCATCAGCAGAGTGTGATATCACATGCTTCAAGTGCGGCGGCAAAGGATGCCGAGTATGTAAGGGCAGTGGCTGGATAGAGATCCTTGGCTGTGGTATGGTTCATCCAAAGGTTCTCCGCGACTGTGGAATAGACCCTGAGGTATATTCAGGATTTGCATTTGGAATCGGACTTGAGAGAGTAACACTTCTCAAGTATGAGATAGATGACATGAGACTTCTCTACGAGAACGATATGAGATTCTTAGACCAGTTTTAATTGTGGGGACGCTGCTGGACGATGAAGGCTTTGAAGCCTAAGCGGATTAAAATGTGTCGAACGTCTGGCAGCTGTCTGCTGATTGACGTAATGTAGTAGAGATTCAATGAGGTTTATGTAGAAAGTAAGATTACACAATTAAAAGGAGAATAGAAGATGAATACACCAATTTCATGGATAAAGGCATATGTTCCTGATCTGGACGTGACAGCTCAGGAGTTTGTAGATGCCATGACTCTCTCAGGATCACATGTAGAGGGTTACGAACAGAAGGATAAGAATCTTGATAAGATCGTTGTCGGCAAGATTCTCACTATGGAGAAGCATCCAGATGCGGACAAGCTTGTAGTGTGTCAGGTAGACGTGGGACAGGCAGAGCCTCTCCAGATAGTGACCGGAGCAAAGAATGTAAAGGTTGATGATCTCATCCCACTTGTACTTGACGGTGGTAAGGTTGCGGCAGCACACGGTGACAACAATGAATACCCTGACGGAATCAAGATCAAGAAGGGTAAGCTCAGAGGAGTTGAGTCAAATGGTATGATGTGCGGTATAGAGGAGCTTGGTTCATCAAGAGACTTTTACCCAGAGGCACCAGAGGATGGCGTGTATGTATTCCCAGAGGAGTCGGGTGTGAAGCCGGGCGATGATGCTGTGAAGGCACTGGGACTCGACGATGTTGTTGTTGAGTACGAGATCACATCCAACAGAGTTGACTGTTTCTCAATGATTGGTATGGCAAGAGAGGCAGCAGCTACATTTGACAAGCCATTTTACCCACCAGTGGTAACAAAGACAGGAAATGACGAGGACGTCAATGACTATATATCAGTAGAGGTAAAGGATCATGACCTCTGCCCTAGATACACAGCAAGGGTTGTCAAGAACCTGAAGATCGGACCTTCACCAAAGTGGATGCAGCAGAGACTTGCTTCACAGGGAATCCGTTCGATCAACAATCTTGTCGATATAACAAACTATGTTATGGAAGAGTACGGACAGCCAATGCACGCATATGATCTCAGCACCATAGCTGGCAACAAGATCGTGGTCCGTCGTGCAAATGACGGAGATACATTTGTAACACTTGATGGACAGGAGAGAAAGCTCGACCATGACGTTCTGATGATCTGTGACGGTGAGAAGGAGATTGGTATCGCTGGAATCATGGGTGGTGAGAACTCCATGGTAACAGACAGTATCGATACACTGCTCTTTGAGGCAGCCTGCTTTGATGGAACAAATATCAGACTTTCATCGAGAAGAATTGGACTTGCAACTGATGCGGCAGCCAAGTTCACAAAGGGACTTGATCCAAATCTTGCAATGGAGGCAATAGACAGGGCATGTCAGCTCATCGAGGAGATGGGCGCAGGTGAGGTAGTCGGCGGAGCTGTTGACGTGTATCCAAATCCTGTACAGGACAAGAAGCTTCCATTTGAGCCTGACAAGATGAATGCGCTTCTCGGAACAGAGGTTGAGCCTGAGAAGATGCTGTACTACTTCGGCAGACTTGGTCTCACATACGATGCAGAGACAAACACTCTGGATGTGCCAAGCTTCAGACAGGATCTGAACTGCATGGCAGATCTGGCAGAGGAGGTTGCAAGATTTTACGGATACGACAACATTCCTGTATCACTTCCAAGAGGTGAGGCAACAGTTGGTAAGCTCCCATACGACCAGATGATCAATGCCATCGCAAGGGATGTCCTTGAGGCAAATGGTTTCTCGGGCGGTATGTGCTACTCATTTGAGAGCCCTAAGGTATTTGACAAGCTGCTTCTTCCTGCTGACAGCGAGTTCAGAAAGACAGTTACAATAGCAAATCCTCTCGGTGAGGACTTCAGTATCATGAGAACAGTATCACTGAACGGTGTTCTCACATCACTGGCAACAAATTATAATAGAAAGAACAAGATTGCAAGACTTTATGAGTTCGGAAATGTATACCTTCCAAAGTCACTTCCACTCACAGAGCTTCCAGAGGAGAGAATGAAGCTGACCATCGGTATGTATGGCCAGGGAGATTTCTTCGATCTCAAGGGTGTTCTCGAGGAACTGACAGATAAGGTTGGACTTAAGGGTCAGGTGACATACGAGCCTGAGTCGGAGTACACATTCCTTCATCCGGGCCGTCAGGCAAAGCTCAAGAAGGGCAAACTGACAATTGGATTTATCGGACAGGTACATCCTGAGGTATGTGACAACTACAACCTTAAGGGTGAGGTATATGTGGCAGTCATCGATATGCCTACACTGGTTATGCTTTCAAACTTCGATACCAAGTACGAGGGAATCGCAAAGTTCCCGGGAAGTACAAGAGACCTGAGTCTTGTTGTGAACAAGGAAATATTTGTCGGACAGATAGAGGAAGTCATAAAGAAATGTGGTGGCAAGCTGCTTGAGAGCTACAAGCTCTTCGATGTATACGAGGGTGAGCAGATCGCAAAGGGCAAGAAGTCAGTGGCTTACACAATGACATTCCGTGCTAAGGATAGAACACTTGAGACGTCAGAGGTCGATGGAATCATTGCCAAGATCCTCAAGGAGCTCGGCAAGCTCGGAATCGAGATCAGAGCGTAATATCTGGGCTGCACTGCATGGAAGCCAGGCATGCGGTGTAGATTCTGCTTAAGATGATCGATACTATATATTTTAAATACCACCCGGTAACAGATCGCAAATGAGGTGTACCTCAGAAGGTCTGTTACCGGGTGGCATTTTTATGTTGAATGCTGAGAGACGGGATGGTAAGGTATGTAAAAGGATTTTTACACTGTATCCGGGGCAAGGACAAAGCCTTTTGATGGAAAAGATGTGATATGGGTGTTAGCATTTGCTCAGATAGAGAACTCAGAGTGATTGCATGGACATGAATTTATGTGCATCAGGCAGACATATGATGACGCAGACGCCACGCGAAGCACCTATATATCTGCTCTATTCTGTGATAAAGGAGGTAAAAGAGGAAAAACATGGAGATTGGAAATAAGATAAAGGAAGCGAGAAATGGAGCTGAGTTAACCCAGGATCAGGCTGCTGAGAAGATTATGGTTTCGAGGCAGACGATATCCAACTGGGAAACTGGAAAGACCATGCCAGATATTGCCAGCGTGATCAAAATGAGTGATCTCTATCATATCAGTCTGGATGAACTGTTGAAAGGAGATCAGGATATGATGAAAAAGATAGAGAAGGACACAAATATCGTAAGGTCCAACAGCAGGCTTATCGCTGTGGGCATAGTGGCTATCATAGTGGCTGTCGTTGTCACATTTGCAAGTATCATGACGGGAAATGCGGTGTTGGATTTCCTTGCGGCGGCGCTTCCGTGGATATTCATGGGGATTGCCCTTGCGTGTTTTCTTGCAACGAGAAAGCCTGATGAGAACACGCCGAAGCTCAGGGTGGCAGGATTTATACCTATCATGATAGGCGTGATGTTTATGATAGGTGGAATATATCTGATGAACGCATGTATGTGGAGAGGGATTGGAATTGGAGCGCTGGTTGTAGGCATTGTATTGAATGGAGTGGGGCTGGTAATTTTATTTTACAGAAAAAAATAGAGATGGAAAGCGTTGTTTGCTGTCCTTGAAATATTTGTGATAGTAGTATAATATGTAACTGTTTGGCAACGGATATATTGTATCTGATGCCAGACAGTTATTTTTTTGACCAAGGTGTCAGAGAATATGATCACACAAGAAGCAAAGCGGCTGTATAAATTTGAAAACACGTTTTGTGTTTCTCAGAACATGATAGATTAGAAGATGCGAGGAATTACGATATGATGAAATTAACAGATTTTTACTATGATCTGCCACAGGAGCTTATAGCGCAGGATCCACTTCTTAAGAGAAGTGAGTCCCGTCTCATGGTCCTGGACAGGAAAGACAATACGATAGAGCACAAGCACTTTTATGATGTGATAGACTACCTGAATCCGGGCGACTGTCTGGTCATCAACGATACAAGGGTTCTTCCGGCGAGACTCATGGGCGTCAAGGAGGATACGGGAGCATCAATAGAGGTACTACTGTTAAAGCGCAAGGATGACCGCACCTGGGAGACGCTGGTAAAGCCGGGCAAAAAGTGCAAGGTAGGTGCTCGTATAGTATTTGGCTCGGAGTCAAATGAACCTGACCCTGAGACAGGACTTATAAAGGGCAAACTTGTGGGAGAGGTTGTTGGTATAGTCGAGGAGGGCAACAGACTCATCAGATTTGAGTTCGATGGAATATTCGAGGAGATCCTTGACGAACTGGGACAGATGCCGCTCCCACCATATATCACACATAAGCTTGAGGATAAGAACAGATATCAGACTGTGTACGCAGAGCACGACGGATCAGCAGCAGCGCCGACAGCAGGACTTCACTTTACAACAGAGCTGCTTGATCAGATCAAAGCGAAGGGAATCAAGATAGCGCATGTGACACTCCATGTCGGACTCGGAACCTTCAGACCTGTTAAGGAGGAGAATATTCTGGATCATCACATGCATTCAGAGTTCTGTATCATAGAGCAAGATGCTGCTGATATGATCAACGAGACAAAGGCTGCAGGCGGAAGAGTTGTGTCCGTTGGAACGACAAGTACCAGAACACTTGAGTCCATGTCGGACGATGACGGAACAGTACATGCAGGCAGCAAATGGACGGATATATTTATTTATCCGGGATACAAGTTCAAGGTTATTGACGCGCTCATCACGAATTTCCATCTGCCGGAGTCAACGCTTCTTATGCTTGTTTCGGCGCTCTACGACAGAGAGCATATACTTGAGGCGTACAAGGTGGCGGTTGAGGAGAAGTACAGATTCTTCTCATTTGGCGATGCTATGCTGATAAAATAAGATAGCTTGAGATGTGTCCCAGTCACATGGACAGATTGGTATGGATCAATGTTGAACTGACAGGAGATAATTATGGGAAAGAAGATATGTGTTGTGTTTCCAGGTATAGGATATCATAGTGACAAACCATTATTGTACTATGGTAAAAAATATATGTCTGAGAATGGATATGAGATCGTTGATTTAAAATATGGCAAATTGCCGCACGGGCTTGAGAATGCATTTGCTGCAGGATGGGACGTGGTCATTCCTGAGCTTGACAGTATAGACTGGCGGGAGGCAGAGGATATAGTGTTCATGTCTAAGAGCATAGGCACCGTGATAGCAGCGAGATATGCTGCCGAGAAAGACCTCGATGTCAGACATATTTATTTCACGCCTCTTGCAATGACGCTGAAATATGCAGATGGACATGGAATAGCTTTTCATGGCACAGCAGATCCGCTTGCGGATACGGATGAGATAACAAAACTATGTGCGGCAAAGAACATACCTCTTTATAGATATAAAGGCGGAAATCATTCAATAGAGACAAAGGATATTCTATGGAACATAAAAACGCAGAAAGACATAGCGGAAAAGTATATAGATTATTTGAACTTCTAGGTCATACGGAGGGGCAGTTATATATTGCAGAGATAGCAGTGCTCATAACACTGCTTATTGGCACGGCAGTATATATACTGCTCCTTCGTGTCTTGCCGGATACCTCGTGGCTTGAGGGGTGTCAGATACGCCGGTTTACAGGAGTGATATGTCCCGCATGCGGTACGACAAGGGCTGTGCTTGCAATGCTCCACGGACATATTCTGACGGCTATGTATTACCATGTGGCGACTGTGTATCTGGCGTGCATCTGCATCATATATTTGGTGGGCAATACGATCAGGCTTGCCACAAAGGGCAGGACACCGCTTGTGAGATTCCGGTTGTGGTATGTGTATGTGTGGCTTGGGATATTTGTGGTGTCTTACGTGGTGAAGCTGGTGGTGCCGGGATATGTCATATAATGAGCGCAAGTTGAGTAGGCGTGTGCATGTCTCTCGCTTACTCACGACGACATATGATATAAGGAGTGGTTTTATGAGACTTATGATAAAACAACGGGTATTTGCCTGGACAGATACCTACGATATATATGATGAATGGGGAAACAAAAAATATTTTGTGAAGTCGGAGGCATTTCGGCTGACGCATCAGGTTCACGTATATGACATTGCGGGAAATGAGATAGGTCTTATCAGTCAGAGATTATTCACATTCCTGCCTACATTTGACATCAGTGTGGGTGGCAGACCGTGTGGAAGTATCAGGAAGGAATTTACATTCTTCAAGCCTTCGTACAGTATTGAGTATGGTGGATGGCAGTGTGATGGAGATTTCCTTTCGTGGAATTACAGTGTCACAGCTGGAAGCAGGCTGGTGGCAGATATAGCAAAGCAGTTTCTCTCATGGGGAGATACATACACACTTGATATCTCAGATCCGGGTGATGAGATCATGGCACTTATGCTGGTGATAGCTATTGATGCGGTCAATTGTTCACAGAATAATAATTAATTTTTAAACAGGTATTAAGAACTCCTTCATCAGAATCCATTGATAAGAAGAAAAAGATGCTTGAGGCAAGAAAGCGGATTGAAAATAAATGAGTTATTTGACAACAGAAGAATTTGAAAGTATTTTGGATAATGTGTCGATATTTCCAGTTACTTCAGTAGAATTAGGAGATATTTCACAGTATTTTTTTGAATGTGGAGATGCAGAAGAGTATGTCACATTTTTGATTAATAAGATCGTTTAGAAAGCATTTAGAAATTATCCCTTTTATGTTTAGTCGGATGTATGATAGCAGAGCTCTGGATCATCCTTGGAATCTGTAATTGAATATGTTTACAAAAAGGCTTTTCGGGTTATTCGTAACCGGAAAGCCTTTTTTTGTCCAAAATCGGCACTATAATGTCGTTTCGTGAATTCAGCATTGAAGAGGTAATATAACAAAGTGTATAATATTCAAATATTTTACATAATGGGGTGAGTATATGAACCAAAGAAGTAAGCTTAATATAGCGGTATGCGATGATGATATATTTGTAACTGAACAGCTGAGTGAATGGATAAAGGAATATTTTGTTTCCAATCATTTGGAAGAACCCAACATATATGAGTTTGACAATGGCGAGAATCTGATAAAAAGCGAAGTGAAATATGATTTTGTATTCTTGGATATAGTAATTCCGGGAATGAATGGGATAAATATAGGCAGACGGCTTTTGGAGCAGAATGAGGAGTGCCTGATATATATAATAACGGCATACGACAGCTATCTTGATGCTGCTATGAGCTTGAGGGTGTTCAGGTATATTTCAAAGCCGCTTGACAAATCCCGTATATACCGAAATATACAGGATGGACTTAAGATATACACAACATCAAATACTAAGATATTGATTGAGACAAAGAATGAAAATATAATCCTCAGAGCTACGGAGATTATTTACCTGGAGGCACAGGGACATACGCTATTTGTGAACACCAGTGAGGGAAAATACATCTCTGTGAGAAAGATGGATTACTGGGAGAAGACATTGGATACAATGGGGTTTTTTAGAACACACAGAAGTTTTATTGTGAATATGGAACATGTAGTAAGGTTTGATCATTCATTGGTGTATCTGGATACTGGGGTAACAGCCTATCTAACGAAACGCAATTATCAAAATTTTAAGCATGCATTTATGATGTATTTGGAGGGGGCAAGGACATGACAATGGCTATGATTTATGGAATCGTTTTTCTGATAGAAGCGTTGATAGCATTTCAATACTTCGAGTGGATGTTTGTAAAACCAAGATATACGGTGATAAAGAGATTTGTTTTGGTGTTGGCGTGTTATGTTGTTTTATTTGGTTTGTTTGAACTAAATATATTGATATTTAATTTTATTTCATTTCCAGTATTCAACTGGATAATAATAAAATTCGTATATGGACAAAAAACTTTAAGCTCAGTTTTTCACAGTGTGGCAATGTCAGTAATTATGACATTGTCAGAGATGGTGGTTGTGGCGATATTTTCTGGAATCAGTCAAAAAGCCTGGGATCCATCTGGTGGTGTTTTGACTGTATTATTTCTAGCAATATTAAGCAAGTTTGTGTATTTCCTTGTGATGTTTGCAATCAGCCGATACGGGATGAGACACAGGGTTAATGTACATATGGGAGCACAGGGCTGGGTAATTCTTGTCATACCAGTGTGTGTGATAGTTGTTGTGTGTCTGCTCAATTACATGTGTTACTTTTCTGACATCAGCAAAATGCAGGAATCCATAGTGTTGTATTGTTCAATAATCTGTCTGGTGATAATTATTATTTCATTTGTGATCTACGGATATTTGCAGAGTGTCTACAAGGAGAATCTGGATAAAACATTGCAGATCCAGAGAGAAAAATATGACATTGAGTATTATAAAAAAATTATCAGTCAGGACGAAGAGCAGAAAATAATGATACATGACATAAAAAAGCATATCAGCGGGATACATGATCTGCTCGAACATCATGATTACGATAAGGCAGTCGAATATATTGAAAGGATATATGAATCCAACGAGTTGAAAGAGACTATAAGGTTTTCGGATGATCATATGGTAAATGTTATTCTTAATAGATATGCCAGCAGGTTCATTGATGCGGGGATTCATTATGATTTTGATGTGAGAAGGGCACGTATGGATTACATGCAGGTAGATGACTTAACTGTCCTTCTGTGTAATATGCTGGACAATGCCAGTGAGGCAATGAGTGAAATAGGCAGTGCCAGTGTGGAACTTAGAATGAATTCACAGGGGAACGATGGTGGAACGATCATATCAATGACAAATGATTGTACGCACAGATATGATTCACGAAAGTCCGGTAAGCCGGATCAAAAATTCCATGGATTTGGAATAAAGAGTATGAAAAGGGTAGCGGAAAAGTATGGTGGAAGTGTTGATACATATTATTCAGAGGATGATCAAAGATTCCATACGGTCATATATCTGTCAAATGTTACCCGGTAAAGATGTTAGGTATTTCTGTAAAATAAAACGGAGGTGTACGATGAACAAGAAAAAAATAATGTGTGCAGCACTTATTTCTGTTATGGCATTAAGTCTTGCCGCATGTGGAAACAAAAAGGTCGATTACGGAATGAATGGTGGCAGTGATGATGCAGATAATGCAGGAGGTCTTGAGGGACAGCTGGATATACCAGATAACTGCGATGTTACTTTTGACATAGGAGAATCAAAACTCTCATCGATAACATTGAAGGATGATGATATAGAGGTTCCAGATGCTGATAGAGTATATAAAGTCGGGTTTGACATGGTAAATGCACCATGTTCAGATGATGAACTTAAAACTATAATATCCAGACTTTTTGACGAGACATCAGAAATAAGGTGGCAGGATGGCGATGCTGCTGAGTCAAAGGAAATCCTGGATAACACGATAGCTTCATATAAGGCGGACATAGAAAAGGCTTTGGCGAGTGATGATCCTGGTTATGCAGAGCTTTTAGAGGAAGGTATGAAAAGATGGGTAGACGAGAGAAATAGCATTGATGATGAGTTACCAATAGCTACAGAATATAAGATTAATGAGCATTATGTTGCGGAATCCGGTGGGGTACAGAGAATATTTATGGCGGCATCGGATAATGAAGATGGAGGTGGATATAACAATTACTATTTTACATATGGTATGACACCTGAGGGTGAGGATAAGGCTCTTGTATCAGAGGTTCCAGGAACTGAAAGTACGTATGAGATCAATGTTGTCGGTGAAGACATATATGATGGGGATGAGAAGAACCCAATCACAGAAGATGAAGGACTCAGTTCTGCAATGAAGTTACTAGACAATCTGGGGATAAGCGGATTTGCCTGCACAGGGACAGAAGAGGCGGTGAGAGCCTGGACAGGCGGTACTTATGGTGAAGATGTCATAAAAAAGCCTGATGGATACAGATTCCAGTTCGGACGGAAGATAGATGGGATAGATGTGGTATACTCAACAGATATCGACACCGTGGATAGTATTGATACCGATAACCTTACCTATAAAGGTGGAGTTGACAAGGCGGTAATAAGTGTTGATAAGTTTGGGGTTGTCTCATCTACAGTGTATGTATATGCCGACGAGGATACGTTTGATAAAGAGGAGGTCAAGCTTTTAAGCTGGGATGAGATGATTAAAGCTGCGGGCGAGAGTATAGCCAAATATTATAAGGATCACCCGACAAATTATGGAACGGTGGAATTTAATGATGTGGAACTTGCCTATGTACCATGTGCTGATGAGTCGGGAAATAAGTATTTTGTTCCGACATGGATATTTTCTCAGAATGAATATAATGAGGATTACCGATGTGACATGCCGATACAGAGGGTATATATAAATGCGATAGATGGAAACTACATAGATATAGTGGATAACATGAAGAAGATAGGAATGTATGAGGAGACAGGCAGGAAATAGTCATGAATAAGATACCAAAGTATGTTGTTATCATAGCCTGCATATTGGTAATGGTGGTGTTGCTACCATTAGGTTATGTTAGATATAAGACGCGTTACGAAGCTGAGCAGATAAGTGTGTCAACGTCTCCAGATGGTGATTATAAGCTTGTGATCTATTCTGTTGGTGACCCGGATTTTCCATTTGGAGCTGCCCATGGAAGACTGGTGCTGAATGGCAAGGAGAAGACGGTTGCATATAGGTCATTTGAAGTGGCAAATGACGGTGCAAGATTTGACGAAAGCGATCTAAAGACGACATGGTATATTGATCGTGTGGAGGTGGTAGTGTCTGGCTCTGAACAGCGTGACGAGCTTGTGACCATGCGTTTTAATGGGCAGACCAGCAGTAGACGTCTCACGACCAGATATAGAAGAGAAGATACGGATATAGAAAAAGACAGCGAACAAGACTCTGCGATAACGGAAAAAGCTTCGGCTGACAGCAGGGAGAATGCAGAGAGCTCCACTGATTCCTCTGTTGATCCTGATGTAAATGATCAGCCAGAAAATAAGGAAATTACAGTCGGGTATCAGGCGATCTTTGAGAAATATTCAGATGCCACTGCTGGAAAATTCAAAGTGTATTGCGGCGCCTCGGAGTCATCATCAAGATGTATATTGTCTGAAAGTGATACTACAGTGGAATACATTGTATATGATGGCAAATCAGAAAATGAGAAGTGCGGTCTGTATGTAAGGTATCGCGCTGAAAAAGGCGGTGGTGGAACATATGATTATGGCAGCGCCGAAATAAAAGATATCTATGCATATATATTTTCCAGTGGAGAAGTGATAAGCAGTGGGAAAACAAACTGGGAAGATACGGGAACTGATGAGTTTGAGAGGGCAACGGAGTAAGCTGTTGTGAATAGTCCATGAACTGTGGTAAAATGAACTATAAAATAAGACTATTTAAATCATGAATTATATATATAATAAAAAGTATAAAGGCGGTGATTGTATGACAACAGTGAGCACGAAAAGTGGGAAGATAATAAATGTAGTATCAAGAGAAGAAGAAAGTAAAACGTTAACGTTATCGGATCAAGAGATGGATGCCAGAGCTGTTGAGGCGGTTAAAGCTGCAATAAATAAAGCTAAAGTCTGTAAAAAACCCATAGCCGGATATGATAAAGAGAATAAAAAAGCATATATTGAATATGCAAATGGAGAGATAAAATATGCAAAATAGAAAGCCGATGGTTCTTGTTTTTGCTGGTCCAAATGGCTCTGGTAAAAGTACGATAACGTCTTTTTTTGAAAAAGTCGGAAGATACACAAATGTAGACGATATAGTTATGTCGACAGGAATGGATAATATTGATGCAGCAATTCTTGTGGATAAAATGAGATATGAATCCATAGAAAAAAATGAAGATTTTACATTCGAAACTGTTTTATCATCAGAATATAAAATGGATATACTTAGGAAGGCTAAGGATGAAGGATACTTTATTAAGTGTGTATTTGTGTTGACAATTGATCCTGCAATAAATATTCTGCGAATAGAATCAAGGGTAGCATCGGGGGGACATGATGTGGAACACATAAAGGTTATAGATAGATATTATAAGTCATTGGGACATATAAAAGAGCTTATAGATATATGCGATATTTTACATGTCTATGATAACACCGAGAGTCCAAAGAGAATTATTCGTAAACATAAAGATGATTTGTCCATATATCCAAATGAATATTGGACAGAGCAGGATATCATTAAATTATTAGGATAAAAAGTAACACAAATTAAGGCGACACAGCTGTCTGGTATGATGCAAAGCATCACAGACTGTAGTGTCGCCTTTATTTGTGCTAAAAATAATCTATATATCTTTAACGTTCCAGTCCCGCCAGATCATCATAGAATCCCGGATATGAGATATTCACACACTCGGCTCCGGTGATCTCTGTATCGCCATCAGCGTTAAGTCCTGCGATGGCAAAGCTCATGGCGATCCTGTGGTCAAGGTGGCTGTCGATTACGGCTCCATGAAGTGGCTTTCCGCCGCGTATGATCATTCCGTCATCGGTTGCGGTTATGTCTGCCCCCATGGCTGAGAGCGCGTTTACCATGACATCTATTCTGTTGGATTCCTTGACCTTGAGCTCCTGGGCATCCCTGATGATAGTCTCACCGTCTGCGAAGCAGGCGAGAACTGCGATGGCAGGGATCTCGTCAATGAGCTTTGGTATGATGGAACCCTCGATGACACAGCCCTTGAGACTTGATGTCTTGACTGTTATGTCAGCGGTTGGCTCACCACATCCGCTTACCACATTGGAGTATTCCATATCGCCGCACATGGCCTTGATTACTTCAAGTATTCCATCTCTGGTCGGGTTGATGCCAACATTTTTGATGGTGATGCATGAGTTCGGAGTGATAAGTCCTGCAACAAGGAAGTAAGCAGCTGATGATATATCTCCAGGTACAATTATCTTCTGTCCAACAAGCTTATCCACAGGCTTTACAGTAGCCGTAGTTCCCTCTGTTTTTATATTGCCGCCAAATGACTCAAGCATGAGTTCAGTGTGGTTTCTTGACACATATGGCTCGGTGACACTTGTCTCGCCGTCTGCGTAGAGTCCGGCAAGGAGTACACATGACTTTACCTGTGCTGATGCGACCGGGGAGTTGTAGTGTATTCCATGGAGCTCCTTTCCGTTTATTAGGAGCGGAGCACAGTCATTTCCAAGCTCCGATGTGATGTCAGCCCCCATCATGGACAGCGGTGTCATGATCCTTTTCATAGGTCTCTTGCATATCGATGCATCACCTATGAGTCTGCTTGCAAATGGCTGAGCGGCAAGTATACCCGATATAAGTCTGGTGGTCGTTCCGCTGTTGCCGACATCGAGTGTGCCTTCAGGCTTTGACAGTCCATTCAGACCTTTGCCGTATACAGTAACGATGCTGCCGTCGTAATCAATATCTATTCCCATCTGTCTGAAACAGTTCATCGAGGAAATGCAGTCGGCCCCGTTTAAGAATCCGTGTACCTCGGTTATTCCATCTGCGATTGAGCCGAACATGATGGAGCGGTGGGAGATGGATTTGTCTCCCGGTATTGTTATCTCTCCATTAAGTGATTTTACTCTGTTGATCTTCATAAATTCTCAGTATTCCTTTAATCTAGTGTAATATGTCTGGTTAAAATATTTTATTCTCCGGCTTAATATAAAATGAGCCGCGAATTTATTTGCCGATAAGTGACAGTAAGATTATAACTGCTTTTACTTAACGGTTATAAATCTTATAGCCTGCGGCCTTAAGCGCATCCTGCGCATTCTTTCTTGATTCTGCATCGTAGAATGAAAGCCTGAGAACACCCTCCTCATCCTCCCGGTTGTGGGAGACTCCGATATTCTTGAGACTTATCTTTGCCTCAGAGATAAGAGCAGTTACCTTCGCTATTGCACCAGCCTCATCAGGTATATCTACGAACAGTTCATGATGCATTCTGATGACACCGCTGCTGTTGTTAGGAATGGAATCTCTGTAGTCCCTTGCGGATGCAAAAAATGCATTTATCCCAGCCGCATCGCGCTGCTTAATATGATAAATCATTTTGTTTATAAGCTCAACATATTCCTGAAGACCGTTTACGATATTGTCAGGATTTGCCAGAAGAATGTGCTCCCATACCACAGGATTGGAGGATGCGATCCTGGTTATATCCTTGAAACCTCCGGCTGCCAGTGATTTGAAAATATTGTCCGGGCTGTCTGCCGCTGCGACAAGATTGACCAGTGAGGCGGCGATGACATGTGGTACATGACTTATATAAGAAGTTATCCTGTCGTGCTCAACCGGAGAATATATGATAGGTATTGCTCCAAGATCTCCGATAAATGTGGAGAACTCCTCAGTCTTGCCCGGCAGAACCCCATCAGCTGGTGTGATGAAGTAATAGGCGTTCTCTATGAGCCTGTCGGTGGCCGCCTCGTAGCCAGATCTCTCAGAGCCGACCATAGGGTGTCCGCCGACAAAATACCTGGCAAGCCCGAGCTCCTGAACCGCTTCATATATGTCGAGCTTCACGCTTCCGACATCAGTCAGTATGGTGCTGTCTGTAAGGAATGGCCCTAGCTGGCGCAGGTATTCTATATTATAGTGGACCGGTGCACATAGAAAGATATAGTTACACCCAGCTATAGTGTGTATGTCATCTGTATATTCAGTCAGCGTTCCATCGGAGACAGCTTGCTTGAGAGTGGATATATTGTTGTCAAAGCCGACTATTCTGTAATCAGGGAAAATGCGGTGGATGGATTTGGCAATAGATCCTCCGATAAGTCCAAGACCAATAAATCCTATTGAAAAATCATTCATTTTACGTTCTCCTTTAACGGTTTGACGCATAAAAGCGTTAAAGTATCTAAAGGCGATTATACAGCCTTTTGAAAGACAGAGCAAGAGAAGATTCACATTGCGATAAAAAACTTGAATATCAGATGTGGATATTAAGCTAAAATAAGAAGTAAGGGAATTGTATAAGCTGAAGATTTGTACTAAAATCTTTGTGAAGAACGCAGACGATGCACATAAGAAAGGGTACTGATGTGTGCGTTTGCCGACCGACCATTATAAGGAGGATAATTTATTATGATAGATACATTATGCAGACTACTGGACGCAGGTGTTACACAGTTTCATGTTGTGAAGGAATGTGAAGATATATTGCTGGATCATGATTACAGGAAATTAGACATAGGTGAGCGCTGGGAGCTTATGGCAGGTGGAAGATATTATGTAAAACCATATCCATCAATGCTGGTTGCATTTGCAATTGGTGAGGTGCCTGAGTATGGAAGACTGAATATAGGACTTGCCCACACGGATTTTCCGATGCTCAAGATCAAGACACAGCCTGATATGAACAGGTGCGGTTATCAGACGCTCAATGTTGAGCCTTATGGAGGACTTATCAAGGAAACGTGGTTTGACAGACCTCTTGGGATTGCGGGAAAGGTCGTGGTTCAGACAGAGGATCCATTCAGACCGAGGACATATCTGTATGATTCAGAGAGGGCTATGTGTATTGTCCCAAGTCTTGCGCCACACCTGAGAAAAGAGACTACCGGTGATAAGATGAATGTGCAGAAGGAGCTTATACCGGTATATGGGCTGAATGGGCAAAACGTTAAAGAAAAAGATATATTACAATACGTGGTTGATGATCTTGGACTTTTGAAGGATGATATACTGGATTACGATCTGTATCTTTACAATATGGATCACATGGAGATCGTTGGGGCAGAGAAAGATATGATAGCATCGCCGAGACTTGATAACATAACATCGGTTTCAGTGCTGGTGGATACCATGTGTAAAACTGAAAAAGGTAACTGCATAAATGTGATATCATTGTTTGATAATGAGGAGATAGGCAGTAGATCAAAGCAGGGTGCAGATTCATTGATGCTGTCTGGAATAGTAGACAGGATCATGAGTGGACTGGATATGGAGGAGAATGATAGAATGCGAATCATGAGGGATGCGTTCATGTTGTCACTGGATGTGGCTCACGCATCACATCCTAATTATCCGGAAAAGAGTGATCCGACTAATCAGATAGTCATGGGATGCGGAGTTGCACTTAAGTCTAGCGCAAGTCAGAGATATGTGTCAGACAGTGAGGCTTCAGCTGTAGTGATGGCTCTTGCAAGAAAAAATGATATAAAAGTTCAGCGTCAGGTGAACCGGTCGGGCATGGCTGGGGGACAGACTCTAGGTCCTATAGCGTCATCGTATCTTCCGGTCAGAGCTGTGGATATGGGAATTCCAATCTTGGCGATGCATTCGGCGATGGAACTTGGAAGCGCTGAGGATTACAGCCAGCTCAAAGCTTTATGTTCGGCAGTGTTTGAAATGTAATATATTACATAAGATTATAGAAGAATGAGGTATTTGAGCAATTTACTTGTACAGGTATTACGATTATGTTACAATAAGTTGATCTGTTTTAATATTTATAAGGAGAGACTCGCGATGGCGAGGAAAATCCTTAACAGGAGGATACTCATGAAAAAGAAATATTTAAAATACGCAGTGCTTTGCCTTGGACTTGCATCTATGCTTGCATTTGCGGGATGTGGAAACAAGAACAGTGATGCAACCACAGCTAAGCCTACAGAGACGGAAGCTACAACAGAAGTGACCACGATGGCTACGACAGAGGCGACCACGGAGGCTCAGCCGGAGAAGGACAAGGATGGATTTACCATTTGCAAGGACAAAGTAAAGACACTAGACTATGTAAATGTCAGAACCACACCATCCACAGACGGTGATGTTTATCAGGAACTTGCAAATGATGTTGAACTCGACAGAGTTGGTTACAACGATGAGTGGAGCAAAGTATCCATAGATGGTGGAGAGTACTATATATTCTCAGAACTTCTTGAGGTCGTTGGCGGAGAGAAGAGTAATGCGTCAACTGAGGCGGCCACAACAGAGAGTTCATCGGATGACACCACCGAGGCCACAGTTAAGTCCAACGTGGGAAACGGAAGAATGATAGTGATTGATGCCGGACATCAGCAGACGGCAAATGAAGAGAAGGAGCCTATAGGTCCTGCCGCTACAGAGACAAAGGTAAAGGCAACCCCGGGCAATACAGGTGTTTCAACAGGAATAGCTGAGTATGAGCTGAATCTTCAGATAGCAAAGAAGCTTGAGACAGAGCTCACAGCCAGGGGCTACAATGTCAAGATGATCAGAACAAGCAATGATGTGGATATAAGCAATGCTACAAGAGCAGAATATGCAAATAATCTGAACGCTGAGGCTGTCATCAAGATTCATACAAATGGTTCCACAGACAACACAGCAACGGGAGTTATGACTGTGTGTCAGACGTCATCCAACCCATATAATTCAGCAATCTATGACAAATGCAAGGATCTTGCCACAAATGTTCTGGCGGGGCTTATTGCATCAACCGGCGCAAAGAGTGATGGAATATGGGAGACCGATTCTATGAGTGGCATCAACTGGAGTACAGTACCGGTCACTATAGTTGAGGTTGGATATATGACAACAGCATCTGAGGAGGCACTTCTTGTTACAGATGATTATCAGAACAAGATAGTAAAGGGCATAGCAGACGGACTTGACACATATGTGACAGGTGGCGATTCATCTTCAGATATAGCGACAGGTTCAGCATCAGGTGAAGCTTCATCAGAGGAATCATCGATGGAGGCTGCCACAGATCTGACAGAGTAATATCACAGCTCATAGAAGCAGTAATTGGCATAATATATAAAAAATAAAACATCATGCATGTTATACCTCATTGAATATACTGAGTGTTTCAAATCGGGGGAAGGTGCATGATGTTTTTATTTACGCGGAGCAACGAGCTAAAGTCTGAACCTTTACAACATTTATTATATGGTATGCGATAGCGCAGATACCTCCTCCGGGGTCAGCTCCCGGTAACTGCCTGTTGGCAGATCGTCTGCTATGTGCAAGTTGCCCATGGATATGCGTTTTAGAAATGTGACGGACATATTCACGGCCTGGAACATTCTCTTGACCTGGTGGAAACGTCCTTCAGTGATGGTCAGTTCTATGCGGGAGCTGCCCGTACTGCGGTCTGCCTCAATGATCTTGAGACTGGCAGGGAGAGTTGGAGTGTCGTCGCCGATATCGATCCCCTGCTTAAAGAGGGATATTGTCTGGTCGTCCACATATCCATCGATATCTGCATAATAGGTCTTAGCGATGTGGTGAGCGGGAGATAGCAGATGGTGAGCCAGCCGACCGTCATTTGTGATTATAAGAAGTCCTTCTGTATCAAGGTCAAGTCTTCCCACGGGAAAAAGGTCCTTTGTATTTTCTCCATTTAACAGGTCTATAACAGTCTGGTGAACATTGTCCTTGGTTGCACTCACACACCCTGCCGGTTTATTGAGTAGGAAGTATCTGTATTTGGAATAGCAGAGTTGTTTTCCGTTATATTTTATTGTATCTGTGTCTTCGTTGATCTTCATGTCAGATGAAGCAGCGTTAGTGCCGTTCACTGAAACCATGCCTTTTTTTATGTACTGTTTTACCTGGCTTCGGCTGCCGATATTCATCTCAACAAGAAATTTGTCAAGTCTCATAAGAATTCTCCTTAATGTGTTATCTTTGTTGATATCATAACATGCAGGCTGTTTTATTTCACCAGATTAATGAGAAATATGTAATAAATGCGCTGAGAAAAAATGCGCGTCGTCTATAACCGCGAGTTGTTACAGAACACAACATATCGTTACGCATAGTCGTAAAAAACCACTATAAATTGATGTTTTTTTGTCATATTTGGTTGACACAATTACATGTCTAGTGTATTATATTTAACAGAAATGTAACAAACAGGCGTTGTTTGTAAATAAATGATTACGAAATAAGAATAAGAGTAAATTATTATATTATATGACAGAGGGATAAAAAATGACAAGATCACGTAGTAAAATGGGAAGATTTGTAGATCACATGAGAAGAAATGTACTTAGCTATAAGTACTTAAAGCATAATATACTTATGACATCACTGGTGGTTGTTATCGCACTTTGTATTTTTGCGGTCGTAAGTTTTGGAGAGAATGCAGACCCGTTGGCGGATGAGCTTTACGTCAATGAGAGTGTAACAATAGATCAGAGTAAAGCGGTCATGATGGCTGATGGCAGCGTTGATATGGCTATGGATGCGGCAATCCCGGCAGACAGATATGTGGCTGCCAATGATACCGCAAGAGTAGCAAGCAGCGGGCTGGGAAGTTCGTCGGCGACAACAGAGAGTATAATAGAGAGTACAACAGATAGCACAACAGATAAAGTAACAACAGAGGAGAGTACAACAGAGAAGACAGAGGTTATGGCAGGCGTAACAGCGTCGGTACTCTATGATGGTGTTGACGTATATGCAAAGCAGGCATCAGACTCGGATGCCATTGCGACAGTAAACAGTGGAGAGGTATTTGATGTTGTATCACAGGATGAGAGCTGGATCGGTGTTCAGCTTTATGATGGATCAGTAGGATATATCTCAACAGAGTATGTAAGTGTAGATGCCTCGCTTCAGTAGTGTATAAAGTATCTTTCACCCGGATACAGGCAACATGTTATATGGAACATGGTAATAGGAATTCAACGATATTGTTAAGGTTCCAGATATTCAGAAAGGCATCATAACAAAAAAAGGATTACAGATCAGGAAACGGCAATATGCCGTAGATAAGGTCTGTAATCCTTTTTGCATGTATGGATGTGTGTGCATGAAATAGAAAGTTCTTAATGTTTTAAATTTTTATAGAAAAAGCATGCAAGCTGGGTTCTGTCGCGAAGGCAGAGTTTGTCGAGAATTGAACTTATATAATTCCTAACGGTTCCCTCGCTCAGAAAAAGTCTGGATGCAATCTCTTTGTTGTTTAGTCCGTCAGCTACAAGACGTATAATATCCATTTCCTTGGAGCTTATCTCGTATTGTGTGTCGGCAAATGGTGATCTTTCAACATCAGTAGAGTGTGATTCACTGTGCCCAAGAAGGTCAGGAAGTTTTCCTATTATCTCCTCGCCAAATACGGTCTGTCCGTTGTATACCGCATTTACGGCTGGGGCAATACATTCGAAATTCTGTTTTAGAATATACCCTTTTGCGCCGAGACTCAGAGCTTTGATTATGTACTCATCATCGGAGAAGGTGGTGAGCAGAAGAATCCTTGCATCCGGGTGTGCTGCGATTATGATTTCCGACGCTTCAAGTCCGTTCATATCTTCCATTCTGATGTCCATGAGAAGGACATCGGGTGAGTACTTGTTGTAAAGCCGTACTGCCTCTGAGCCGCTGCAGCCGGTGGCAGATACGTGTATATTGTCGTCAGCCTCAAGTATGGTCTGAAGAGACAAGGCCACAAGCTGATCATCGTCAACTATAACTATATTCATATGTCATGATCCCTTCCTTTCATTATTGTTATAAGAAGTCTGAAACCGTTATCGGTGGACAGCTTCAGGCTTCCTCCAAGCATGTTGACTCTCTCCTGTATACTGAAAAGTCCCATTCCCTGACCGCTCATATGTATATCTGTACCGTTGTCTGCGATACTCAGCTGGTAAAAAGCGGGATGCTCGCGCAGGCGTATATCCATATGGTCTCCATTGCTGTGTTTAAGCGTGTTGTTTATAGATTCCTTTACTATGTTGATAAATGAATATTTGACATCCTTAGGTAGCTTTTCAGACATATCATAGTCAAGCGTGATATCTATATCGTGGACACCTGCAGTTATATCGTTAAGTGCGACACGGAGATTTACAGATTCGTCGTAAAGATCGTGCACGCTGTTTCTCATGCTGTCCATTGCTGTATCCAGAGTGGATTGCAGCTGTTCTAGAGGCTTTGTCAGTCGTTCATCTTTGTTTATGACCTTGATAGCTCCTGTCTGGAGTATGGATCTTGTCAGCATGTGGCCTACGTTGTCATGTATCTCCCTTGCGATCCTGTTTCGCTCCGACAGGGTTGCGGTGAGCACCATATTGTCCTGGTTCCTAAGCAGCTGGCGGGTATTTTCTGCAACCAGCATATCGTGTTCGGCAGTGTTGTCTCTAAGGGACAGAAGCTCGGAGCGGAGAGAGTCAACATGACAGCTATACACGCTTAATATCAGCGAAAATGCCACAAGACATAACTGCGGGAGAAATACTGCACAGGTATTTTCGGCAACAGTGTAGACAGATAACAATACAAGCAGTGCAGATGAAAAGCGCTGTCTGTATCTGTATATGTCATAGCTTACCAGAGATACAAAAAAGTACATCGGCTCAAGAAAAAAAACGGAGATGAGATAAAGGCATATCAATGTCTCGCACAGATGAGAATATATTCCGCCTTGTATGCCCGTTCTGTCGTATTTGGTTGCTGTGGATGCACTGATGCCTGAAAGCGCCGGATAGATGGCACTTGCGATCATAGACAAAAGAATTGCGGCGATAAGCCTGGTGTCTACAGCAATGTGTTGTGTATATATAAGGACAAACGCTGCAATCAGCAGCAGACCTTTGTTGACGATGTGTTTCATGTTTAAAATCTCCAAAATGTAGAATCTCCGAAATGTAAAATCTCCAAAATGTAAAATCTCCAAAATGTGAATAGATGGATACCATATCACACAGACAAATCAGATGTCCGGCGGTATGTATGCAGCATACTAATACTTTCATTATAAATAAATATTCTAAAAAAAGGAACATGACAAATGTCACATTGTGAAGATGACGCTGTTCACTGTGAAAACAGATCTGAGGTGTATATAATGGGATTATACAATAAAGAATGCAAGCGCACGGGTATTGCAAACTGTCATGATTGCAAATGGAGACAATAAGCGTAAAAGTATCGTGTTAAAACAGGAGGGCATACATGAGTAATTCGGGAAATGCAATAGAAGTTACGAATCTGGTGAAGAGATATAAGGATCTGCTGGCGCTGGATCATTTCAGTCTTACGGTGAAAGAAGGGGAGATACTGGGGCTTCTTGGCCCAAATGGATCTGGAAAAACGACAACTATAAACTGTATATTGTCCCTGCTCACATTTGACAAGGGGGACATAAAAGTATTTGGAAAAGAGATGAAGCCAGACAGCTACGATATCAAGAGGGAGATCGGAGTCGTAATGCAGGATGTGGCGGTGTTCGATGAACTGACAGTGTACGAGAACATTGATTACTTCTGCGGTTTATATATAAAGGATAAGGAGAAGAGACGAAAGTGCGTTGAGGAGACCATGGATTTCGTGGACATAGCGGACTACAGAAAGTTCATGCCTAAAAAACTTTCAGGCGGACTTCTCAGAAGATTGAATATAGCCTGTGGAATAGCACATAAGCCAAAACTTATATTTTTCGATGAGCCGACAGTGGCAGTTGATCCGCAGAGCCGCAACAGAATACTTGAGGGGATAAAACGTCTGAATGAGGAAGGCGCGACCATCGTGTACACTTCTCATTATATGGAGGAGGTAGAGCAGATCTGCGACAGGATAGTCATCATGGACAAAGGTAAATCTGTTGCAGTCGGAACGAAGGATGAGCTCAAGAAGATGATCAAGAATACAGAGACCATAAAGGTTGAAGTGCTTGGACTTACAGGCGAACAGATGTCGGAGCTTCGCAGTCAGCCACATGTGTATGAGAACGAATATAACGGAAGCATGCTTACACTTAGATATTCCGGCGGAAGACACAATCTGGTGAGGCTCATGGAATTTTTCAAGGAGCACGACATATCATTTGGCAGGGTTGTCACGGAGCTCCCAACGCTTAATGATGTATTCCTGGAGATCACAGGCAAGGAGCTCAGAGACTGATTTGAATGTAAGTTGGATTATGGATTTGTTGAAGAAACAAATATTTGTATATTTCAGATGAACCGGGATTAAAAGGAGAGAAATATGTTTATACGGGATTTCCTATATACGATAAAGATATTGATGCGTGCCAAGGTGTCTATTTTCTGGACACTGGTATTTCCGATACTGCTTGCCACATTTATGTACATGGCATTTGGCAGCATATATGAACAGGATGAGATGTTTAGTAATATCAAGGTGGCGGTGGTCACTGAGGATGAATCGGCAAATGGACTTAATTATATGCTGGATGCGCTGTCGGATGGCGATGACGCCCTTCTGTCGGTTACGAGGATGAGCGAAAGCGATGCGGAAAAGTTACTGGCTGATGAAGAGGTCGAGGGCATCATATATACGGATGATGTGAAGCTCACGGTTGCGGAGAGTTCTGTCAATGCGAGCATACTTGAGACAGTGCTTTCTGAGTACAAGCAGTACGAGCATGCACTTAAGGATATATATAAGTATGGCACAGAACCTAAGGGTGATATGTCGAACCTTGTGGAAAAGCTCTCAGAACAGAGATCATATTATACGGAGAAAGCCAGCACCGAGGGCAGTCAGAACGTGTATAACAATTATTTCTATGCCATATTTGCCATGAGCTGTCTGTTTGCATCACTTTCATCTATAGAGATGATGAGCAATCTTCAGGCAAATGTGAGCGCTACGGGAAAGAGAAAAAATGTGTCCCCACAGAGGAAAATGACATTTGTTTTGGCAGAGTTTGCTGCACTGCTGCTTATACATTTTGTGGTCGAGGTCATAAGCTTTATATACATGTCCTGCATAGGAGTGGATTTTGGCGACAGAGTATGGGAGATCCTGCTTACTCTGTTTGTGGGCTGCTTTATCGGTCTGGCAATTGGAGTCATAGTTGGGGCTATATCAAAGCTTGCTGAGGGAACCAAGATAGGAATTGTGATCGGAATATCCATGGTGATGTCCATCCTTTCTGATCTGTGTATAAACGGGATAAAGTATGAGATACAGCAGCACGTGCCGATTATAAATAAACTCAATCCCGCGGCTCTGATATCGGATTCATTCTATGCGCTGAATGTTTACAGTGACCACCAGGTTTTCACTGAGAATATCGTCATAATGACTATTGAGGCTGTGGTGCTCATAGCAGTTGGGATTCTCATGGTAAGGAGGAACAGATATGCAAGTGTTTAAATCTTTTTTCAAGGTTTTGAGAAAATATATTGGGCAGATGATCATGTATGTGGGAATCCTGTGTGGAGTCATGATTGTGTTCATCAATGTGGGAAACACAGATCCACAGAACTATTATAAGGATAAAACGATCAAATATGCGGTGAGCGATGAGGATGGCAGTGAGATGAGCAGAAAATTGATGGCTTACCTGAGTGATACGCAGCAGCTTGTAGATGGCGTTGATATGGACGAACGAGGTATTCAGGATGCTCTCTACAACAGGGCGGTGGATTGTGTGATCAGGATACCAGATGGCTTTGGCGATGCATGGGCAAATGATATTGCGGATGGTATGCTTGAGATAACGACTATCCCCGGAAGTCAGGCGTCCATGCTGTTTGAGACAAGGCTTGACAGCTACATGAATATGGTGTCTCTGTACAATAGGGCCGGAGATGATGTGAACGATGCCGATAAGAGAGCGAGGACGGCACTTGAGCAGAAGGCTGAAGTCGATATGGCTGAAGGAAAGACCGCAGGACATTCCATGTTATATAATTTTTACAACTATCTGGGGTGGGTCATGATCTGCGTTATGGTAATTGGGGTAGCGCCTGTTTTGCAGGTATATAACAGGAAAAAGCTTAGAGCGAGAATAGAGTGCTCATCATACAAATTTTTCAGGCTGAACAGGGAACTTGTCCTGGGGATGATGTTTACTGGATGCGTATTGTCTGTAGTATTTATAGCACTTTCCAGAATACTTATAAAATATGATATAGTCTCAGCAAGGGGCGGAATGTTCATACTCAATATGCTGGTGTATGCCTGTGTAGCACTCTCGCTGGCATTTCTAGTTAGCAAGCTTACCCAGAATGAACAGATTCTTTCTATGTGTGCTAATGTCATATCACTTGGAATGGCATTCCTCTGCGGGATATTTGTGCCGAGAGAGTTCTTAAGTGACACTGTGATGGCGATAGCACATTTTCTCCCGGCATACTGGTATGCAAATGCGACAGACGCCATCGACAATTTCACATCTGGCAGTTCGGTGATAGGAATATTTGTGAGCATGGGAGTACAGGTGCTCTTTGCCGTTCTGTTCACACTTGTTGGAGTGATTGTTGACAGGTACAAGACCGCTGGCAAGGCTATGGCTTAGAAAAATTAATAATATTTTTTGTTTGACGCGCGTCAAATACGTATGTATTATGTATGTATAGTATTTGACGCGCGTCAAATACTATACAAGCAGTACTATTTAATTATTGGATGTGTCAAAGGAGGATATGAATGAAAATAATACACGAAAAACAGGATCTTACATTCCTTCGATGGTCTCATATAAGGAGTTCAAGTGGAACTGCAGGAACTTTTTTAAAGTCGGAATCCAATTTGGATGGGAGCAAGATATATTATAAACTTTCAAGATTTGATCCATTAAATGGCGTAGTTGGACATGAGTGTGTAAATGAGTTGATAGTGGATAGACTGCTCACAGTTCTTGGGGTGGAACACCTGGATTATGAGTTGATAAACAGCCGTATAGAAATAGAGGGAAAAGCGTATGACACTTACCTGTGTGCCTCTAAAGACTTTAAGGAGCGCGGTGAAAGCAAGCTGGCACTTGATGATTATTATAGACTAAATGCGATAAAGGGAGAGAGCCGCTATGATTTTTGTGTGAGATGTGGCTGGAAAGAATATATAGACCGTATGATCGTACTTGATTATATTATCCTGAACAGGGATCGCCATGGGGCAAATATAGAGGTGCTTCGAAATTCAAGGAAGAGAACGATAAGGATGGCTCCGTTGTTCGATCATGGTTTATCTCTTTTGTGTTTTTGTAATTCCGATGAGGAAGTGTCAGAAACAGATATTATGGAAGATAAGAGATGCCAGAATTTTATTGGTGGATTTTCATGTCAGGAGAACTTGAAACTGATAGGAGAAAAAAAGGATGTTTTCCCAAATAAGCTTTATATAACAGATAAAGAGTTTATTTTTGACGGACTTAGAGGCATAGTGTCAGATGTATTTATAGACACAGTATGGAACATGATATATAAGAGGTACAAGGTTTATGAAAATCTTTGAAATTATAGATGGCGACAAGGAGAAAACTGTAGGAGCACTTCTCTATTTTGAGAAGGAGCGCACATGTATAGTTGAATTACAGGAATATCTGGATGAATGGTCAGCGCCATTTTTATTTGCAAGCTATGTGAAGAATAAGGTATATACAATACCGAGAGATGTGAGCACCCTGTGGGTAAGGGGAAGGGTGATCCCGAGTGGCAGGCAGAATATATCAGATATACTTAAAGTTCATCACCTCAAGGAATACGACGAAATGAAATTTCTTGAAATATCCGAGGGAAGATGTTCACAGGACGAAATGTATATCAGGCAGCTTGATAAGCTCCCGGAATTTGTAGTTGAACGCCAGCAAAAAAATTTGTCGGAGTGTGTTATTTTGGGTGCATATAATATTTTGTGCTTTTTCGCAGATGGTAATACGAGAAAAATAGATTTGAAAAATATATTAAAAAAAGATAGTGAAGCACAGCCGATTGACAGGCTGGCTGGATTGGATAAAGTTCTGGAAAATGACAGACTTTACAGGTCCGGTAAGCTTGGCACTGGAGGGTACTTTGTCACATTCAATGATTCGATTGATGTTCCTACAGACATTTTGTATGAGTTAGGAGAGAAGGTTCCTCTTGGACTTGAGGATTTTAAGACATTTGTAAGACATAACATTATTGATACGACAGAAAGCTGTGAAATGCTTGAGTGTTCAAGACAGAATATTTCATATATGGTGAACCAGGAACAGATGTCAGCGGTGAAAGAGGATGTCCGGGGAAATCTGTATCTTAAAGGAGAGGTACTTTCAAATAGGTGGTAAGAACAATATTACACTGGAAGTTATGAGGCATGGTCTGTTATAATAAAAAACGGAGGGAGTTTAGGAGGAACGAGAAAGTGCTTAAAAAGAAAGTGCTGAAACAGAACAACTTACTCAGACTGCAGAAGAGACTTGCAGTGGTTATGCTGGCCCTGACACTTGGACTCGGTACAGGGTGCGGCAAAGCAGATGACGGAGCGGACGGTGCTGCGTCGTCAGAAGCAGAGACTTTGGCGGATGGTCAGACAAACGATCAGGCAGACGCCGGAGCATCAGAAGAAGATGGACAGGAGTCCAATAATGAAGAAACGGTAGAAAATGGACAGGAGTCAAAAAAAGCTGCGGAAGACAAGGATGAGCCTTATGTAGAGGGAACATACTCAAGTGATTCGTATGACGTGGCGGAATTTACGGCAGAGACTCGTAAGAAGACCAACGAAGAGGGTAATCGCGGTGTGTATTACGAGATATTTGTCAGATCATTTGCCGATTCAGACGGTGATGGTATAGGCGATCTGAATGGCGTCACGGAGAAACTTGACTATCTGCAGGAGCTCGGAATTGATGGGATATGGCTCATGCCGATCACAGCATCCGATACCTACCACGGATATTCAGTGACGGATTACGTGACGGTGAATCCCGATTACGGAACAGAGGATGATCTTAAGAGATTGCTTGACGAAGCACACAGCAGAGACATGAAAGTCATCATGGATCTGGTCATCAATCACACCAGTATCAATCATCCGTGGTTTCAGGCGGCAAAGTCCGATGAGAACAGCGAGTACAGAGATTATTACAGGTGGGTGTACAAGACCGACAAGAAAGACTGCAATCATCTTCTCGACAAATCAAGCTGGGGAGATATGGTGTGGCACCAGGAAGGAGACTTCTATTATTATGGTGTGTTCGGCGCGGATATGCCGGACCTAAACTACAACAATCCGGATGTTAGACAGGCTGCGAAGGATGCCGCCGGTCACTGGTTAGAGCTTGGTCTTGATGGTTTCCGTATGGACGCCGCAGTTCATATCTATGGGGCACACGAGTTCAGGCAGCAGGAAGATTCTGAAACGGCAAATATCACCTGGTGGAACGAATTTGCCAGTTACTGCGAGAGCATAAATCCTGATGTATACCTGGTGGGGGAGGTATGGCAGGATGACAAGGTGCTGGAAAATTATGTCCAGCCATTTGACACAAAGTTTGATTTTGCAATTCAGCAGAAGATACTGAACTGCGTACAGAAAGGCATGGCGGTGCCTGGCTTTGGTGATTCTCTTTCCGTGGCGATAGAGAATATACAGAATAAATATGACGGCGTGGATGCCAACTATCTGAATGGAATATTTGGAGCAAATCACGATCAGGACAGGATAGCATCGTCGGTGAACAGCCTGGATAAGGCGAGACAGATTGCGGCGGTATATATGACGCTTCCAGGCAATCCATATATATATTATGGCGAGGAGCTTGGAATGTACGGCAGTAAGCCGGATGAGATGATAAGGACGCCTTTCCTTTGGGGAGGTGACAGTACATATAATACGTCGTGGGAAAAGGACAATCAGAATGCAGAGACAAAGGGACTTGACCAGCAGATGGAAGATCCGGATTCAATGTATTCATATTACAAGACATTGATAGCACTGAGAAAGGACAATCCTGCACTTATGAAAGGAAGTTACAGAGCGGCATCGCTCACAAGTGACAGTGTGACAGCATACTTCCGTGAGACGGATGGACAGAAGCTGCTGGTGGTGCACAATTTTGCAGAGGGCGATCAGACGGTATCACTTGCAGAGTGCGGAGACATAACAGTTACAAATGTACTTTATTCAAGTTCTGGTGAGACAGGTGTGTCAGACCTTAGTTCAGTGAAATTAGCTGGAAATGAGAGCGTGGTGCTGGAACTTGGTGAGTAGATAAAAAATCCCAATTTAAAGGAGGCTCTCCATGAAGAAAATACTAATAACGGGTGGCACAGTATTTGTAAGCCGGTATGCGGCGCGGTATTTTGTGGACAAAGGCTATGAGGTGTATGTGGTCAACAGAAATTCAAGACCGCAGGTTCCAGGTGCGAAGCTTATAGAAGCGGACAGGCATGACCTGGGAGACAAACTCAAAGACATCTATTTTGATGTTGTGGCGGACATAACCGCATATAATGCAGAAGATATCACAGACTTATGTGACAGCCTTGGTTCATTTGGTCAGTATATCATGATCAGCTCAAGTGCAGTGTATCCAGAGTATGGAGATCAGCCATTCCGTGAAGATTCAGAACGGGCACTCAACAGATACTGGGGGTCATATGGTACGGATAAGATTGCTGCGGAGGATGCATTACTTGACAGAGTGAGTGATGCTTACATACTCAGACCACCATATATTTATGGACCTATGAACAATGTATACAGGGAGGCTTTTGTATTTGACTGCGCCAGGGCGGACAGACCATTTTATCTGCCCGGAGATGGTGGAATGAAGCTGCAGTTCTTCCATGTGAAGGATCTCTGTATCCTGATGGAGAGAGTAATAGAGGAAAAGCTGGAGACTCATATCATGAATGTGGGAAATGTGGAGCCGGTCACTATAAAAGACTGGGTGACGATGTGTTACGCCTGCTTTGATAAGATCCCTGCGTTTGTAAATGTCAGTGAGGATATAGAACAGAGAAATTATTTCAGTTTTTATAACTATGAATATTATCTCGATGTGCAGCAGCAGAACAAAATATATCCGGAGACAATATCATTGGAAGATGGATTGAAAGAATGCGCAGAGTGGTATGTGGAAAATGAATCAGAAGTTGGGAAAAAGTCATATATGGAATATATAGACTGTAATTTAAAATAATGTACGTTGGTGCAGCGATATTGTAAATGATATGTATTTAGGGAGATCTGGAGCTTCGGCTCTGGATCTTTTTTTATAGATATACATTCAAATATCGTCGAGATATACGATGTGTATAAATTCATTAAGAAAGTGTAAATTCGTTATAAGTGGGTTTACATCTTCGCTAGCATTGATATAATGCGGATACATAGTGAGAGAGTTCTTGACAATGATGGAGTTTTACTCATTGTTCTCAAATAAGATTTTAGTTCTTTTTTAGTAGAAATAAGTGATCTGAAATTTCTATAGTTTAATTTCCATAATGATTTTTGGCAAATATAAAATAATAAAGGAGTTACTGAATGATAAAAAACAGGAATGTTAGTATAATAACGGACGAAAATAATAATCAAATAGTAATTATTAATGACAAAAAATTTAAAGGCTTATCAAAAGATGATTGGCAGCAGATAGAAAAATACTTAAAAGGCTATATATCGGATTGTTATGAAATTACAGAAACAAATGATGTTGTTTATATTGGAAAAGAATTTCCGTCTGAATATGCAGGTTCGAAAAGCAGAATTGCATTAAAAGGTGCAAGAAAAAAGGCAAAGGCATCAGCATCACAGGGAATTCCAGAGCTAATAAAAATAGCCAAAAATCCACGTTGGGAAGAGAATAAAGAGCAAAAGCATAATAAAGATGCTAAATATGGTTGGTATAGATATGATATAAGGTTTGGACTGCCTGTGTATGATGATAAAACGGGCAATTTAGATAGATATAATATATTCACAGCTATTCTTCTTATAAAACATTCAGAGGATGGTAATAAGTACCTGCATGATATTACCACAATAAAAAAAGAAACGAGCAGCCCGCTTGAGTCGTAAAACTGTACGGTGAAAACCCATTTCTTTTGATATATTCTATTTCAGTCTTTTTGTTTTGTCAAGAAAAAAACATCCTCCATCATATTCATAACGAGTATGATGGGGGATGTTTCATGTCTACACTATAATAAATTACTTATTGTTAGCGTTGTCCTTCTCCTCACGCTTCTGATCCATCATAGCACGAACCTTCATTGAAAGACCGAACAGGTTGATGAAACCTGAAGCATCCTTGTGATCGTAGAGGTCGCCAGTTGTGAATGAAGCAAGGCTCTCTGAGTACAGAGTATAATCTGATGTAGTACCAGCCTTGATGATGTTACCCTTGTAGAGCTTCATCTTTACATGACCAGTTACACGCTCCTCAGTCTTGGCAACAAATGCTGAAAGGCTCTCGCGGAGAGTGCAGAACCACTTTCCTTCATATACAAGTGCTGCGAACTTTGTTCCGACAAGCTTCTTGTACTCCATGGTATCACGGTCAAGTGTGAGCTCCTCAAGCTGCTTGTGAGCCTCTGTGAGGATAGTTCCACCAGGTGTCTCGTATACACCACGTGACTTCATGCCGACAACACGGTTCTCAACGATATCGATGATACCGATACCGTGCTTTCCGCCGAGCTTGTTCAGCTCACGGATGATATCAGAAGTCTTCATCTTCTTGCCGTTGAGTGCTACAGGGTAGCCCTTCTCGAAGTCAAGATCGATGTATTCAGGCTCATCAGGTGCCTTCTCAGGTGTAACTGAGAGAACCAGAAGGTCATCGTAGTTTGGCTCATTTGCAGGATTCTCAAGCTCAAGGCCCTCATGGCTGATGTGCCAGATGTTACGGTCACGGCTGTAAGAATGCTTTGCATCAAATGGAAGATCGATGCCGTGTGCCTTACAGAATGCGATCTCATCCTCACGTGACTGCATAGTCCACTCAGGCTGTCTCCATGTAGCGATAACCTTGATGTCCGGTGCAAGAGCTTTGATAGAAAGCTCAAAACGAAGCTGGTCGTTACCCTTACCTGTAGCTCCGTGGCAGATGGCAACAGCGCCTTCCTTACGTGCAACCTCAACAAGCTTCTTTGCAATAATAGGTCTTGCAAATGAAGTACCGAGAAGATACTTGTTCTCATATACAGCGTCAGCCTGAACTGTTGGCATGATGTACTCGTCACAGAGCTCATCTACAACATCGATGATGTAAAGCTTCTCAGCTCCTGAATACTTTGCTCTCTCGTCAAGTCCCTCAAGCTCGCTCTCCTGACCTACATCTATACATGCACAGATAACATCGTATCCGTATGTCTCCTTTAACCATGGGATGATGGCAGTGGTATCAAGACCGCCTGAATAAGCCAGTACAACTTTTTCTTTAGCCATTTTAATAAATCCTCCTATAAATATAGTGTTTTGAAAAATTACTTTATAATATATTCCATTTTTCGCCTACATGAACTATACAACGCAAATGTATATTATGCAAGCGATTTTTCAAAATATCCATTCAATCAGCGTATAATATGCATGTAATTTATGCATGGATACATAGCTAAATGGCGGCAAAAACGTTGATAAACCGTATATTTTTAACGATTATGCAAATATTCAAAAAAACCATTGCATAATATGCAATCAAAATGTATAATTATAAAAAGTTTTTTGTAGGAGGTATAACATATCGTCTGATTAGATGAATGTTGACTAGGCTGACTAAGTGGGTATACAATCAAACAGGATATGCCTTAAGACAAATCCGTGGGAATGGAAATATAAATTTTTACATATATATGGAGGCAGTTATGATTAAGGTAGGAATTATCGGATCGACAGGATACGCAGGACAGGAGATAGTAAGAATCCTTCTTGGACATAAGGAAGCGGAGATCGTATGGTACGGTTCAAGAAGCTTTATCGATCAGAAATATTATCAGGTATACGGCAATATGTTCCAGATCGTGGACGCAAAGTGTATGGACGACAACATGGAGGAGCTTGCATCAAAAGTAGACGTCATATTTACAGCTACACCACAGGGACTGTGCGGATCACTGGTGAATGAGGAGATTCTGTCAAAGGTGAAGATCATAGATCTCAGTGCAGATTTCAGAATAAAGGATGTTGCTACTTATGAGAAGTGGTACAAGATAGAGCATAAGAGCCCACAGTTTATTGACGAGGCTGTGTATGGTCTCTGTGAGATCAACAGGGAGGATATAAAGAAGTGCAGACTTCTTGCAAACCCTGGATGCTACACAACATGTTCCATCCTTTCACTCTACCCACTGGTTAAGGAAGGTCTGGTTGATGCCAACTCCATCATTGTTGACGCCAAGTCCGGAACATCAGGTGCAGGAAGAGGCGCGAAGATTGCAAATCTTTACTGTGAGGTCAATGAGAGCATAAAGGCTTATGGAGTTACGACACACAGACATACCCCTGAGATAGAGGAGCAGCTTGGATATGCGAATGGCAGTCCGATAGTTATCAACTTCACTCCACACCTTGTTCCTATGAACAGAGGAATACTTGTGACAGCATATGCCAACCTCAAGGAGAAGGTCGATTACGATACAGTGAGAGCCGCATACGATAAGTACTATGCAAATGAGAGATTTATCAGAGTCCTCGACAAGGATGTATGTCCTGAGACAAGATGGGTTGAGGGCAGCAACTATGTGGATGTCAACTTTAAGATAGATGAGAGAACAAACAGAGTAATCGCCATGGGAGCACTTGACAATCTTGTAAAGGGTGCTGCAGGTCAGGCGGTTCAGAACATGAACATCATGTTTGGATTTGACGAGGCAGAGGGTCTCCGCATGGCTCCTGTTTTCCCATAAATTCGGAAATAAGGTGGTAGGATGAAGATAATTCCGGGAGGCGTGACAGCCCCTGCTGGATTTCGGGCAGCGGGACTACATGTTGGAATAAGAAGAAATAAACTGAAAAAAGACATGGCACTTCTGGTGAGTGATGTTCCTGCACATGTAGCGGGAGCATTTACACAGAACATGGTTCAGGCAGCACCAGTCATATACGACAGGCAGCTTTGCCAGAATGTGGGAATGTGTCAGGCGCTGGTTGTAAACAGCGGTGTGGCAAATACCTGTACCGGAGAGCAGGGAATCCATGATGCGGAGGCCATGGCGGCGCATGTAGGTAAGAGCCTTGGCATAGATCCAAGTACGGTTGCGGTGGCTTCTACAGGAGTCATAGGAATGAGACTTCCGATGGATGTCATACAGAGCGGTATAGATATGCTGGTGCCGGAGCTTTCATATTCTATAGATGCCGGAGTGGATGCCGCGGAGGCGATAAAGACGACGGATATCTATAAGAAGGAGATAGCCGTAACTTTAGAGATCAAAGGGCAGCAGGTCACCATAGGAGGCATGTGCAAGGGATCCGGAATGATCAATCCAAACCTTGGGACCGTACTCAGCTTCATCACGACAGACCTGAATATCAGTTCAGAGCTGCTGGGCAAGGTGCTTAAGGCTGATGTGGTCGATACATACAACATGGTGTCAGTGGACGGAGATATGTCCACCAACGACACTGTCATGATATTTGCAAATGGTATGGCGGGTAACGAGGAACTGCTGGAGACCGATGAAGACTTTCCTGCATTTGTCGAAGCGATAAGATATATCAACAGAGCATTTGTCAGGGCGATAGCCTCGGACGGAGAGGGCGCTACCAAGATGTTTCAGGTGGATGTGTCGGGTATGCCTGATAAGGATACTGCAAGGCATCTGGCAAAGGCTATAGTGGCCTCCAATCTTGTAAAGTGTGCCATGTATGGTGCCGATGCCAACTGGGGCAGAATAGTATGTGCCATGGGGCAGAGCGGAGTGAAATTCGATCCGTACAGGGTAGATATAGAGATATCCAGTGTGGCAGGACATCTTGAGATTGTAAAGCATGGAGTGACGACGGATTATGATGAGAAAGAAGCCAGTCACATACTCTCAGAGAAACAGATAAAGCTCAAGGCACATATGAATATGGGGGATGAGACAGCCACAGCATGGGGTTGCGATCTCACATATGACTATATAAAGATAAATGCGGATTATAGGAAATAAAATATAAATTCAAAAAATAGACTGTAGTCAATAAAAAATAGACTGACTGAATAGGGTGTATTAATCAGCGATATTGATCGGGTTAAACCCTAAAAGATACACTTGGAAATACAAGAAATATAATATAGAAGAAAGAAGGACAGAGAAATGGTTATAGGTGATTACACAGTAGATCAGGTAATTGAGAAGGCACAGACACTGATAGAGGCTATGCCGTATATCAAGAAATTTCAGGGCAAGACAGTGGTTGTCAAGTACGGCGGGAGCGCCATGCTTGACGAGAATCTCAAATACAATGTTATAAAGGACGTTGCCATGCTGAAGCTTGTAGGTATGAAACCGGTCATCGTACACGGTGGCGGTAAGGAGATCAGCAAGTGGGTTGAGAAGGTTGGCAAGGAGGCAGAATTTATCAATGGTCTCCGTGTGACAGATGCAGAGACTATGGAGATCGCAGAGATGGTTCTTGGTAAGGTCAACAAGAGCCTTGTAAGCCTCATGCAGAAGATCGGACTTAAGGCAGTTGGAATCAGCGGCAAGGATGGCGGTATGTTCACAGTCAAGAAGAAGTTCCCAGGTGGCAAGGATATAGGTTATGTGGGAGAGATAACAAAGGTTGATACATCACTGCTCACATCGCTCATCGAGGACGATTTCATTCCTGTTATTGCACCTATAGGCGTGGATGAGAATTATGAGGATTACAACATCAATGCGGATGACGCAGCATGTGCAGTTGCCACAGCTCTTGAGGCTGAGAAGCTCGTATTTCTCACAGATATCGAAGGTGTATTCATTGATCCTACAGACAAGTCAACTCTTATCTCAGAGATGGATATACATGAGGCAAAGGACATCATAGAGAATGGTGTTGTCGGCGGTGGTATGCTTCCAAAGCTTAACAACTGTATCTCAGCCATGGAGAATGGGGTTTCAAGAGTGCATATCCTCGATGGACGTCTCCAGCACTGCCTGCTTCTTGAGTTCTTCACCCAGAAGGGTATCGGAACAGCTATACTCAAGGAGCCATTGTTCTAGGAATGGACAGCATATAATATAATCTAGCAAGGCTGCATTTGCTACTTTGAAAAACAGTATACATCACCATATTTGAGGGGCATCAGATGCTTTGATAAGGGTGACAGTATACTGTTTTTTTGTTGTATTGTAAAAACTATCAATCTGATGTGTAGAAAAGGGTTGTTTTGTGAAAAAAGTAACAAAAATGAAATAAATTAGAAATATATTGTTGTAAAATATAAAATGATTAGATACAATGAACCTGTGTAATTCCGTGCAGACACAGGAGGTGTCGGCACAGTGAATAAAATATTAAAAAAAATACAAATGTTAATACGCAAAGGTCTGTTTTTTATATTTGTGGGTTTCATATGTATCACTGCCTGTGGATGTGGCAGCGGAGAGATCTCCTTATATGAAGATATGGAGGCAGTTTCTAGCAATCAGTCCACGGAGACAGGAGATGAAGATGATTCAGAGACTGTGGATTCGGATGATTCAGAGACTGCAAATTTAGACATTTCATCTGAAAAAGTGGGAAAGATAAAGGTATATGTGTGCGGGGCGGTGAGGTCGCCCGGTGTATACGAGCTGGATGCTGATGCAAGGATCAATGATGCGCTTGAGGTGGCGGGTGGCTTTGCTGAGAATGCGGACATAGATATTGTTAATCTGGCGGATGTGGCTGCCGATGGCCAGAAGATATATTTTCCGGTGGAAGGTGAGGATATCCAAAGTGACATTGGAAAAAATCAGAATGGTCAGGCAGATGCTGGATCAGACCGCCTCATCAATATCAATGAGGCTGGCGTCGAGGAGCTGACAGAACTTCCCGGTATCGGTGAGACCAGAGCAGGGCAGATTGTTGAGTACCGACAGACTTATGGCAGATTTTCGGACAAGGAGGATCTGAAGAATGTCAGTGGTATAGGAGACAGCATATATAGGAAACTGGAGACATACATAACTGTAGATTAGAGGACCCGGGAGAGACGGAATTTGATAAAGTGAAGAGAAAGGAAGTTACAATGAAAAAGGTTCTTGTTGTTGATGATGAGAAGTTGATAGTTAAGGGATTGAAGTTCAGCCTTGAGCAGGATGATATGGAGGTGGACACCGCATACGATGGCGGTGAAGCTGTTGAAAAGATAAAGAACAATGATTACGATATAGTACTTCTGGATATCATGATACCTGTTTATACTGGCATAGAGGTATGTCAGATGGTTCGTGAGTTTTCGAATGTACCGATAATCATGCTCACAGCGAAGGGCGAGGATATGGATAAGATCATGGGCCTTGAGTACGGTGCCGATGATTATATAACAAAGCCGTTTAACATACTTGAGGTTAAGGCTCGTATGAAGGCTATTCTCAGAAGAAGCGGCAAGAAACAGGCTCCTGTAAAGCAGAGCAATGTCATGGAGGTAAATGGTATGAAGGTTGAGCTGGATAGCCGCCGCGTGTTCGTGGGTGGCAAAGAGCTGAATCTCACTGCGAAGGAATTTGATCTGCTTGAGCTCCTCATGGCTCATCCCAATAAGGTATATTCTAGAAATGAGCTCCTGAGTACGATATGGGGAGATTCATATCCGGGTGATGCGAGAACGGTTGATGTCCATGTCAGAAGACTCAGAGAAAAAATCGAGGCAAACCCAGGTGAGCCGGTATACATTCATACAAAATGGGGAGTAGGATATTTCTTCAAGGGATGATATGAAAAAAAATAGAGATACAGTTGGTGTAGAGAAAAATAAAAAAACAAGCTCCAACGCAGAGCTCCAGGCGGATAAGGCCAAGGATGAACAGCCTAAAGCCTCCCAGAAGAGTGATGAAGGCAGACGGTTTACGGTCAGCCAGAGACTGATAATCTCAGTGATGGTGGTCGTATGTGTTGCCGTTTTAGTGTATATCGGACTTGAGGTCGTTATAAGGTCTGTTGATGCGAGAAACGAACGGGAATTTGACAGACGGGTGGATTCATGTGCGGACTATGCGGTATATGCAGTCAACAGTTACAATGCGGATGGAGATATGCGAGAAGCCGTGGGAGATATAAAGACCATGGCTTATTCTCTGTCAGGAAGGATACTTGTCATAGATCCTGGGTACAGAGTAGTGGTGGATTCCTATGACAAAGAAACAGGCAAATATATGGCGGATCCTGAAGTGCTTCAGGTCATGACTGGCAAGACACCGGAGGTATCGGAGCAGTATGACAGAGTGTACAGGAAGATAATGCCGGTGGTCGACAGTGAGGGATATACGGATGCAGTCATAATCTTTGCTGTTAAGATCGATGAGCTTGACAACTACAGTGCAGGACTCAGACACAATTCCATGTATCTGTTTGCGCTTGTGGTTATACTAGGCATGGTTGCAGCGTACTTTATAGCCAAACTGTCTGTGAGGGATGTCAACCGAACAAGAGGTATTATAGAGGGCATGAAAGGTGGAAGTCTCGAACAGATGGATACATCGGGCATGTTTGGTGAGATGAAGGCCCTGACAAAGGATATCAACAATATATTCAACAAGGCACAGTTGCTGGAGGAATCGAGACAGGAGTTTGTTTCAAATGTGTCGCATGAGCTGAAGACTCCTATCACTTCGATGAAGGTGTTGTCAGAATCACTTCTTACACAGAGCGATGTTCCTGCCGAGATGTACAGGGAATTCATGGAGGATATAGTCCAGGAGATAGACCGGGAGGCTGAGATCATAAGCGATCTTCTTACTCTGGTCAAGACGGACAAGGGACCAGACAGCCTTAATAAGGAATCTGTTGATATGGATGAATTCATGGATCTCATATTAAAGAGACTGCGTCCGCTGGCGGACAAGAGAAGTATACAGCTGTCATATGAGAGTTTTGGAGAGATACACGCCAGCATAGACAAGGTGAAGTTCACGCTTGCTATATCAAACCTGATAGAGAACGGTATAAAGTACAATGTTGATGGTGGATGGATAAAGGTATCGCTGAATTCTGATCACAAGAACTTTTATATAAAAGTTGCGGATTCGGGGGTAGGAATACCGGAAGACTGCATCAATCATATATTTGAGCGTTTCTACAGGGTGGATAAGGCGCGAAGCAGGGATACTGGAGGAACAGGACTTGGTCTAGCCATAACGAAGAACATCATTATTCTTCATAAAGGAACAATAAATGTTTATAGTGAACCTGGAAAAGGAACAACGTTTACAGTTAGAGTACCTTTGGGTGAACAGTAGAGGATTGAAATGAGACAAATTTTAAAAAATATAGCCATGGCGGCTGTGGTTATGTTGCTGACGCTGGTGATATGGGGATGCAGATCAGACAGTGATTCCAGTAATATAACAGATCAGAAAACTTCTGTGGAGGATGGTTTTTACATTTATTATATCAATGATGGATGGACGGATATCTCCATGAAGAAAATGGATGTTGACCAGCAGTTGTCGTCTGAGAATACAGTTGATCTGGTCATGAAAGCCCTGCTTGAGGGTGGAGGTACATCAAAGTTTGGGACACCAGTTCCTGCCGGAATGACTTATCAGAGGTATATATATGATGGGTATGGAACGGTCAATCTCATATTTGAAGCTGATCTTGAGAATGTTGATCCGTATGCTCTAGTGCTCAGCAAGGAGGCGTTTGTAAAGACACTGAGTCAGATCGATCAGGTACACATTGTGGTGTATGAGATGGTGGATACAGTCAATGAAAGCAACGTCGTAAAGGATAAATTAACGCTGGAATCATTTGCGGATATAGACAACATGACTGATTCGGAAAAAGAGATAAGGATATTTATGCCGGATTCATCTGGGACAGCTTTGGTGGAGAAATCTCTCACGTTGGATTATTCACAGAAAGAGAGTCTTCCAGAACAGGTTATGAAAGGGCTTGGCAGCTCTTATGATGGAACGGTCACACCACTTAACAACAAAACAGTGGTGAAGAGCATAAGTGTTGAGGACGGGTTGTGTACAGTCACCTTCAACGATGCATTTGTAAATGGAAAAGAAGGAGTGGATGACAATGTCCTGGTATATTCCATCGTCGATTCACTGCTCGAACTTGATGATGTGAACTTAGTTCAGCTTCGGCCTGACAACACAGGAAACAGGCTAAATGATATAGATCTGGAAAGAAAGTTTACAGGAGATTATTCGTATGTAACTAGATAGGGTTATGTGCGGTGAGGAGGAAAATAACATAAAGAGACCATTGTTCTGGATAGCGGTATGCTTTGCGCTTGGAGAGGCGTATGCAGTGGCAGCTGGACATTCAGTTATCGTAAGTGGTCTGATGATAATGGCTGCGCTGGTTTTGTCAGTTTGTACTGACAGAGCCGGTACAGCCATGTCTTTTTTTCGTGATCCGATATACAGAAGGCTATTGACAGGAAACATATTTCTACTGGTTACACTCTTAGGATTTATGAACATAAGATCTGTAGACAGACAGGGACAGCTTGCCGATGAGATTATGGAGATAGACAGGTGCCGTGTTGTATGTAGTGTTTATGACGTTAGAAATGCCAACAAAGGCTATCAGGTATACGTAAAGACAGAGAGCATGGATAATCAGCGCATTGGTACAAAACTGATCCTGTATATGGATAATGTGGATGACATAAAGATGGGGCAGCAGATTGCGGTTTACGGCAGAATGGAGAGACCGGACATTGCATCAAATCCCGGTGAATTTGATGCACGTTCATATTATGCATATAAGGGAATATATATGATATGCAGGGATGCCGTCATCACAGAAAGGGGAAGTGGGTACAGCACCATAAGGCAGTTCCTTTATAGCTTCAGGCTAAAGGCAGGTGAGACACTGGACAGATACTTGGCAGTCAGGGATGCATCAGTTATGCGTGCTATGCTTCTTGGAGAAAAGAGTGGTATAGACCGGGATACAAAGAGACTTTTCCAGCTTAACGGAATAGCGCATATATTGGCAATATCCGGTGTTAAGACTCTAAAGTTGGATATCCCCCTAGTGCCTGAAACCCGCATAAATTGGGCATTTGTACCACTACATATCGCTATAATTTACATTCTAAAATTGTGCTTAGACGAGGAAATTATTCCCCGTTGTCGTTTCCCTTGCTCGAGGGGGTATCTCACAAAATGTATAAATTGGCAAAAGAAGCAATAATTCAGCGTAAGTTTAATCTTATGGCAGAAGTCTAAAAAATGGCAAAAGGAGAAGATACATATGGCATATAAAAAATATAGAGAAATGAAGGTTTATGAAGCAAGCGGGTACCAATATAAGCGAACACCAAGTATTGTCCTGAAAGGAAAATGGCTGTCAGAGTTGGGATTTGACATTGGAGAGCAGATTGAAGTGAAGTGCGAGGATGGACGCTTGATCATTACAAAAGCAAATGAATACATAGTAGAGAATGAAGTAGTGTGATATAATGGCGAGGGGGAGTGCTATGGATAATTTGACCAAAGAGCAAAGACATAAGAATATGGTAAATATAAAAGGAAAAAATACTTCAATTGAATTATGTCTACGCAAAGCATTGTGGAATAGAGGTATACGGTATAGAAAAAATTATAATAAATTGCCGGGGAAACCGGATATTGCCATTACAAAATATAAAATTGCTGTGTTTTGTGATAGTGAATTTTTTCATGGAAAAGATTGGGAAGTATTAAAACCTAGGCTAGAAGCAGGAAATAATGCAGAGTACTGGGTCCCTAAAATATCAAGAAACCGTGAACGTGATGAAGAAGTGAATAAGGAGTTGCTGTTTTTAGGCTGGACAGTGATTAGATTTTGGGGAAAAGAAATAAAAAAGAATACAGATGAATGTATAAAAGTTATTGAGGAAACCATATTTGATCTAAAGATGGAGTCGGATATTGATTGATTTTCTCAGTGAAAAGTGTATGATGCTGAACCTTGACCGCCTTTGGTAAAGCTGCTAAAATTAATATAATTATGTGTACTAAGGAAGTGAAAAAGTGGCAACAAGGGGAAAAGTTATAAGTGTATATCTTATAGATGGAGAAGCTAATGGAAAAATAAAAGCAAAAATATCCAATTGGAATGGAATCGCATATAAAATTCCAAGACAGCTCTTAGCAGAGTGTAAAGAATTGGAGGCTTTCAGACAGAGCGGTGTATACTTTCTTTTTGGAAATAATATGGTCTATGTGGGACAGGCTGAGGTCAGGAAAAATGGGAAAGGTATCCATCAAAGAATTCTTGATCATGAGACAGATAAATATAAGGATTGTTGGGATGAAGTAGTAATTTTTACGAGACAGGATAATTCTTTGGGAAGAACAGATATTTCCTATTTAGAAAATCGCTTTTACAATAAAGCATTGGCAGCGGGACGGTTTCAAGTTCAAAATGGAAATGAGCCTACAGTTGGAACTGTAACAGAAGAAAAAGAAAGCGAATTAGAGGAATACATAGATCAGGCGGAGTTAGTATTAGGAGCATTGGGGTATAAAGTATTTGAACCTAAAGCGGTAGAGAAAGAATCACCTGAAGATGTAAAGGAAGAGGGTGACAAGATACAGATACCTGATTTACCAAAAGATGTTGTTGGTGTAGGTGATTTTATCTTTCAATCTATTTTAAACCTTGAAAATGCGGGGTATGTTTTTTCGGACGAACAAATGAAAATTTTATTAGATCCCCAAGCATGTAATAGTAAAGACTTATTTAATTTGCAAAATGCGGGTGTGGCTTTTTTTAAGTTATATGACGAAAATGAAGAAAAACCACATTATGTAAATGGAAGACAACGATATTATACACCCAAGAAAGCAATTTTTGAATTTGGCAAGTATAGAGTCTTGCTCACGAAAGAATGGTATGATAAATATAAGCACCGAGACTTATTTGTAAAATGGTATAATTCTTTGCAGAATAAATGCACTATCAATTGATAGTGCATTTTGCTTTTCTATACATGAAAATCTAATTCATAGTTTCCGGCATTTGTTAGTGTAAAAGTTACATAATCACGGCCATAATTTACTAAATCGCTATAGGTTATCGGAACTCGGCCGCCGACATTAAGTCTCTTTCTGAGGTATTCGCCAAGAACAATTCCGGCACCAGAAGATGTTAATTGTTTCGGGTATTCTCTAAAAGGATCACCCGGTTTTCTGTTTGAGGGAGTCGGGCGTTTTGGACCGTTTCCTTCAAAATGCATTTGCATCGATGTTCCGTCATCCCATAAAACATCAATTCCACTTTGACGTCTTGTTATTTTCCCGCCAGTTCCAGAGCCAATTGTTCCTTGGAAGGGAATTAACGTTGGGTAGTTATCAATTATAAAACTACGAATAGGTATACAGGCTTCAGCATATGGGCTTGTTTTGGAATGGTGATTTGATCCCAACCCCCAATTTAATCCATCAGCAGGATGTACTTTAGGTATACCATTATCCATGTAATATAATGGTATATTTGCAGAAAATGGATTGCCTGAGAATTTATTCCAACTTTCAGGCGGGGAAATTTTATGCTTAGTTTTTGGGGACATTATTTTGCTAGATACTCCGGGCACTATTGAAGGATTATCAAAGTGAACGGAAGTTTTTTGTATTTCATTAGCGTAAGAGTTTAAAGCTAAAATATCAGCCGTATCAGTAACGTCCATAAGAATTTCGCTATATGGGGTTGTATCAAGTGCGGAACCTGAGCAATTAGCAGATCCAATTAATATGTTTCTTATATTGCCATTTTTTTTGAAAATATAACATTTTGTATGTACATGGTAGGCAAATGGTATATTGATAGTCAAATTAGAATATTTGCTTTCAAGTTTCTGAAAATAGGTATAATTAGCAACAGAGATACCATTCCTCAAATACATTCCGTAATAAAACGTAAGAGGAATTCCTGTTTGTGCTAGTATATCAAGAATATCTACAGAGAAAAACCCACTTATTATAATTATCTCATCGCTTTTTTGAGCATTATTTAGTACTAATTGTTTTAGGTTATTTGATGAAACAGCCATATTGAACCTCCTTTTTATCTATAATATCATACATAAAGGATAAAAGATACATTTATATTGAAAATGTAAAAATATAGAAACTGAAATATTTTATTTCCCCGTTGATAAATTTTCTTTCACCCTTTATAATAAATAAGACGCTGTTTGGCTTAGATATGGAGGTGCATGATGGAAGTAAGCTATAATAAATTATGGAAATTAATGATAGATAAAGGTATGCCACACAGAAGTGATCTTAGAACATTGACAGGTATTGGCACAAATACACTTGCGAAACTGAGTAAGAACCAACAAGTAAGTATGGATGTATTACTCAAAATATGCAACAAATTGGATTGTGATATATCAGACATTTGTGAATTTATAAAAGAGAAATAATGGAGGAATTTTTAGATGAACGCAATTGACTTATTTGCTGGATGTGGAGGACTTTCAAAAGGTTTCATGGATGCCGGATATAAGATTCTTGTGGGAGTTGATAACGATCAGGCAGCATTAAATACATTTGCAAAGAATCATAATGGAGCAATTGCATTAAATGCAGATTTGTCTAAACAAGAGACTTTTGATGAAATTAAGAGGATTGCGGGGAAGCAGACGATAGATGTGATTATAGCAGGACCGCCTTGTCAGGGATTTTCATTAACGGGACCAAGAAATTTTGATGATGAAAGAAATAAATTGTATTTAGCAGTTATTGAAATGGTAAAACAGTATCAGCCTAAAGCATTTATTATTGAAAATGTTCCGGGAATGGCTACCTTATATGAAGGGCAAATAAAGGATGAGATTTTACGAAGATTTAAAAAGATGGGATACAATATAGAATGCAAAATCCTTTGTGCAGCTGACTACGGTGTACCACAAATTAGAAAAAGATTGATTTTTATGGGAATTAGGAAGGATATAGGCAAACCTAAATTTCCAGAAGTAAAACTCACGCCGGATAGTTATATTACGTGCCGTGCGGCAGTTAGCGATTTGCCTTCTTTACAGAATGATTTGGGAGCAGAGGAAGCTGAATATACACAAGAACCTCAAACGGAATATCAAAGATTAATGAGAGGAAAATGTACGGTATTACACAACCATTTGGGAACAAATCATACACAAATGGTAAAAGATACAATAGCTCTTGTCCCAGAAGGCGGAAATTATAAGGATCTTCCAGAGGGATGGGGAGAAAGCAGAAAATTCCATATGGCATGGACTAGATTAAATGGTAATGCACCTGCGAGAACAGTTGACACTGGGCATAGAAATTTATTTCATTACGAATACAACAGAGTCCCTACTGTACGAGAAAGTGCGAGAATGCAATCTTTTCCTGATGATTTTGTTTTTACTGGAACGAAAACACAGCAAAGTAGACAGGTTGGAAATGCTGTTCCGCCTCTTTTGGGACAAGCATTAGGAGAGGCTTTATTATCAATAATTCAGGAGAAGGCTGACGATGAAAAATAAGAAGATAAAATCCATAGATTTATTTGCGGGATGTGGCGGATTGATGGATGGATTTGAACAATCAGGCTACTATGATACTATAGCTGCTGTTGAATGGGAAAAAGCACCATGCAAAAACCTTGAGAATCGGCTGAAAAGTAAATGGAAGTATAAAGATGCTGATAAAAGAGTGCTTAGGTTTGATATTCAGCGTACAGAGGATTTATTTTTAGGTTGGAAGGATGATCCAGAGTATGGTTCATCAGAGGGGTTGGATAAACTGATAAATAATGCGAGGGGTATAGATGTTATTATTGGTGGTCCGCCATGCCAAGCTTATTCCATTGCAGGACGTGTCAGAGACGAAAATGGGATGAAGGATGACTATCGCAACTATCTCTTTGAAAGTTATATAGCAGTATTGGAAAGGTATAATCCTAAAGCCTTTATTTTTGAAAATGTTCCGGGCATTTTAAGTGCAAAACCGGGAGATCGACCTATTATTGAAATAATCAGAGAAAGTTTTGATAAAGCAGGATATTGTCTATTACCAAATTTGAATGATGCAATTATTGATTTTACAGAGTATGGAGTGCCGCAGAATAGAAAGAGGATCATTATATTTGGTGTAAATAAAAATGTATTTGCTGCAAATGCACAGCGTGTGGTAGAAGAATTTTATAAAGATATTTTGCCTAAATATAAAGTTAAAAAGAAACAGACGGTGTATGATGCAATCGGTGATTTACCCAAATTATATCCAATGGAAAATGACCTGAAAGTAAATGGGGCAAGAACACGTCATACATTGCCGAATGAACCTATACCAAATCATATAGCAAGGTGGCAGAGTGATAGAGATATTAGAATCTTTAAATTGCTCACAGAGGATATAGAAACAGGGAAAAATGAATATACGTCTATAGCGGCGTTGAAAGAATTATATACGAAAATGACAGGAAAAGTATCTAATGTTCATAAATATCATGTTTTAAGATGGGATGAGCCTAGTAATTTAATACCTGCACATTTGTATAAAGATGGATTGCGACATATCCATCCTGATTCTAAACAGCAAAGAACGTTGACCGTTAGAGAGGCTGCTAGACTGCAGACATTTGCAGATGATTACATTTTTGAAGGTAGTAATATGGAGTTGTACAAAATGATTGGAAATGCAGTTCCACCTTTATTTGCAAAGTGTTGTGCTAAGGCAGTAAATGAGATATTGTGTAAATATGAATAAAACTACGGAAGGAGGTCGGACATATGGCATATACAACGCAGCAGGCAATCGAAACTCTGAATGGCTATTTAAATATTAGTGATGATCAAAAAAGCGTTATTGCAGACACTAAAAATAGAGGATATATTGTAGATTTAAATTCCGGTGAACAGGTAGTGATTTTTATATATCCATTAGTACACAAGCAGGATAATACAAAAAATTATTTTGATACAAGAGATAGTGGTGCATATGAACGAGGCGTGGCTTGGCGATATGCGATAGAAAATGGGTTGAAATACTTTTGCTTTGGTGTTAATGATCAGGTAGATAAATATAATGAGTATATATTTAGCCTGGAGTGTAACGAAACAATTATAGAAAAGATATCTGGAACAAAAAATGGAGCAAGAAATGGTCCGGGGAATCAGATAATTATTCCAAATGATTACATTCCATCAAAAGAATATGAAAGAATTAAGAATAGATTAGGAATATATATTTCTGTTATAAGAAAAACATGCTTATATGAGTATTTAGAAATGTACGATAACAGACCGTATTTGCCGGAAGATTATGTGGAAGACACTGTGTCGGATGAATTGGAAAATCAGGAATCGGAGGAGGCTTATATGCCATTAGTATTTAACACAGAACTAGAAACAAAATATGAAAGAAACCGCATTGTTTTTGGTGCTCCGGGTACTGGAAAGAGCTATGAATTGAAAGAGGATTGTGAGAACTTGCTAAAGGACACAAATGGTTCTTATGAACGCGTTACATTCCATCCTGATTATTCATATTCACAGTTTGTCGGTACATATAAGCCTGTCATGGGAACAGATGAAAAAATCAGATATGATTTTGTGCCGGGACCGTTTATGCGTGTTTATGTAGAAGCTCTTAAGAGCGGAAGGACAGAAAATCCACAGCCGCATCTTCTGCTTATTGAAGAGATAAATCGAGCAAAAGTGGCAGCTGTATTTGGTGATGTATTCCAATTGTTGGACAGAGATGATGACGGAGTCAGTGAATATGAAATTCAGGCATCGGAGGATATAAGAAAATATCTTGCAAAGCAACTTGGTGGAACTCCTGATAATTATCAGAAGATTCGGATTCCTAATAATATGTTTATCTGGGCTACAATGAACAGTGCCGATCAGGGCGTATTTCCGATGGACACTGCATTTAAGAGAAGATGGAACTTTGAGTATCTTGGCATCAATGAAAACGAAGAGAAAATTTCAGGCATTGGAAAAATAGAGCTTGCCGGAAGTGATGAGCCTGTTGAATGGAATATCCTCCGCAGAGCCATTAATGCAAAAATGTCATCGGAGCAGTTTAAGATTAACGAGGACAAGCTGATGGGACCATTTTTCCTTTCAAAGAAGATTATTGCATCCGATGAAAACGGCATGATTATTGATACAGACAAATTTGTAGCTGCATTTAAAAGCAAGGTGATTATGTATCTGTATGAAGATGCAGTAAAACAGGGAAAGCACAGATTCTTTGATGGCTGTGATAACAGTAAATATTCGTCTGTGTGCGATGCTTTTGATGAACTGGGAATGGGAATCTTTGGACCTAATTTCAAGGAAAACTTTTATGATAAACAAAGGGATGAGGCATAATGAGAGTTGTTTCGCAGTATGTCAGGGAACAAAAGCGTTATACGAAAAATGACCTAAAAAGCAAGTTTTCCTTTGACGAAGACGGAGTAGAAAAATTTATAAAAAATCTCAAGGCATATGGGGTATTGAAGAGCGTAAAGAATACCGATGATCAGCTTGAAATGTCTGACCTTGTAGATGATGATATAGAAATCACCGATGAAACGGCTGAGAGTGGTGATTGCTTGTATGTATTTACTTATGTTGGAGTCATCACCTGTGGAAGTTGTGTCATAAAGGTGTACCCAAAATATCTGCTGTCAAAGAAAGATGATGATGTTCTGGATGAAATGAAACAGATTGTTAAAGTTCTGGAACGCTACAGCCGTTCCGAAGAGCAGATTATTAATGTGTTTAATGGTGATGGTGAGAATAGGAGTTTTAATATTCTTGCCGTCATACTGTTTCTCATTAATGACTATTATGAATATGGTATCTACACGAATAGCGAGGACATCATTGAAGTAAATGGAGAAGGGGAGATTCTCTGGGGAAAGACCATTGATGAGAGCTTTGCACTGATAGAGGATAACCGGCCATATTATATGGAATTGTATACAGAGAAATCTGTAGAAGATGATATGGATTATTTCAAAAGACTTCATGAGTGTGTGCTTACGGAATGTTCTAAACAGCTTCATGCAGCCCAGTTGGATGAACTTTTTGATATGGACAGAATAGAATTGTCAGAAGAAACCTTGGAGGATTTTGGAGACAAGGAGTACATACTTGAAAGGATTGTCAAAGAGCTGAATCTGCAGTTTAATACGCACAGGCAGATACTTCTGAAAACACTGTATGCTTACATATCACAAGACAGAAAGATGCTTGATGAAAATGACGGTATCAGTATGTTTGGAACGACTGCATATCATGCAGTGTGGGAAAAAGCGTGTGCAGAAGTATTTGATAATAAACTGAATACCATGCTGTGCCAGCTCAAAATGACAGTACCGCTTGCAGAGAAATATCAGGGCAAGAAGGAAAGGCGCCAGAAGCTGATTGATATTATAGAGAAACCAATATGGCAGGGAATTGATACAGAGGCAAAGGCGGCAGATACTCTGATACCAGATTTGATCAGCATACCATGTATAGATGGACAGGATTGGTTTATTATATTTGATGCAAAATATTATAATCTTCAGCTTGAAAAAGGAAAATCACTGCGTGGAAATCCGGGTGTCGGTGATGTGACAAAACAGTATCTATATCAGTTGGCATACAGAGATTTTATTAATGTTCATCATATTGCAGAAGTGAGAAACTGTTTTCTTATGCCGACAGAAGGGAATGAAATTGTAGTAAAAGGTGTGGCAAAAATGCAGATGCTTGAAGAACTTGGTTTGAAAAATATACAAATCCGTCTGATTCCGGCTGTAAGACTATATGATTACTATTTGTCGGATGCACACATGAATATTGATGAACTAAGGTTATAACGTAAAAATATAGAAGATTATTATTTGTGGCAGGGTTATATAATAATCCTGCCACAAATTGATTGGAGGTTTTTAGTGGCAGCAGGAAGAAATGTAGATTTTACACAAAAAGAAATGGAAGAAATGACAGGATTAGATAGGACAAGATTTAAACGAAATCTTGAAAAAGTGTGTGAAATGTATAAATTTGATATTAATAACTTTAAAAAAGAAAAAGATAATCCAAATAGTCATTTTACTTTTCCACCAGAAATAGCAGAATTATTAGCCTTATTAGTGAGAAATTATGATATACATCCTAAAACCTTAGCAAATAAGGAAAAAGGATATAAGATAGTAAAGGCATCAGATGTTGCAGCATATAACAAAAAGATGCTGTCGGATATAGACGAGCTAGAAGAAATATTTAAAAAGGCAATATATTGTCGTCCGGGGCATTATTCAGCGGCTAATATTGCATTCTGGTCGGACGAATTTATAAAACAATTAACATGGTTTATTATGAATTTATCTTCATTAAAAGGGGAGAGTTTAGGCGATACTTTAGCTATGTTTACGAAAAAAATGGATGCTATGAATTATAATTTATATAGAGGCGAAAGCATCAGAAACCTTGCTATGGCTTCAAATGAAGAAAGTACTCCTCTATATTTACGAATGTCAGAGCTAGATAAAAAAATGAATCAACAAAATCAAAGTATAGATGTTATTGTTGCTGATATGATACAGGCGCTTTTGCCTGTTGTAAGACAAATCCGGAAAGAGAATTTTATGGATTATGTGCCGCCATATGAATTTATTAACGCAAATCCAATACTAGGAATTCGAGTTGAAGAGGTTCCAGAGGAAGAGGAAGTGGAAGAAGACAAAGAACTATTAAGAATGCTTTATTATAAGACAGAAGTGGCCTGTTTGATTGATACGTCTCCATTTGCACAAAATGAATATAATCTCGAACATTTATATAAAAAGAATTTGGAATGGAAAAGCATATTGGAAGGGATAAACGATGGATCATTTAAAGAGCCATATGAATTATCTAATTCAGAAAAAATAAAAAATCTGAAAGAAAATATACAGTGTTATGAAGCTGATTTACGTCAATGTAGGGAATTGTTGGAAGAGTTAGAACATGAAGAAGCTGATACAAAGGAGGATTTTTTAACAAAAAATATCAAGAAAGGATATCAACAGCATTGTAAGGATTTGGAAAAAAGCTGCTCCCGATTAAATGAAACTGTAGATAAACTTGTCGGACAGGCGATGGAAGAAATTATGAAGTAAAATGTGCAACTTTTTTAATATCTGCACATTTAATGCAAGTGTATTCTCTTCAAATTATAATATAAAACATCAGAGGAGGCCGCCAATGAAATATTAAAATTTGGAGGAAATGATAATGCTAGTGATGAATTTAGTGGATTATCTGTTTATATGGTCATAAGCATGAACAATCTGAGTGTTCAAAAAGAATATGATCTAATTGACAAGAACAAATGTTCGATGCTATAATTGATTTATAATTTCGTTACCAATGTTTTTGTTAAACAGACCATGTTCCGAAATGGAGGTGTGTCAGATGCAAAAGCAAGTTACTGTAGCACTACAGACTGTTTGTGACCTATCCATGCAGGATTATGTGGAATCGGAGCAATCTGTTGACGAGCAGAATAAAATCGCTGATAAGATAGCAGAATTAAGGGATTCGCTTAATCCACAGCAGAAGCAGTTACTGAATCAACTGCTTGACGATATTAATAACAGTGACAGCCGTTTTTCATATGAAGTCTTTACACAGGGCGTTTTATTCGGAATGTCACTGATAACAAATACAACTGTAGCCTAAAACATAGAAAGCACACATCGTTATCCCTTTGCGATGTGTGCTTTTTAATAATATATAAATTAATCAAATGGAAGTTTTTGTGCGTCTTCAAGGAACTCTGGAATGTCAGAAAAGGGAGGGGTATCTTCAATATATGCCTGTGGGGGGTCGGCTTCGTAGGAAATATTTTCTTCTTCTTCCAATGCGAGTGCCATAAACCTAGCATCCTCTTCCTCCTGACGTTGGAGATAAACTTGATAAGTCGGAAGAATTTTTCGCTGTGAAAAATATGTTGGTTTACCACAGATTTCACAGTAACGTGCATTGCTTGGGTTAGCATGCTGATTCAGGTATATAATATTTCCGTTGATATCCTGATCCGCCTCACCTTCACATTTATTATATAAATTAGTTCCACAGATGCGGCAGTATTCAGCATTGCTGCCAAATTCGTCGTTTCCGCATACAGGGCAGACATTTACTCTTAATGTATTTTCGTTATAATCAACACCATCTGTGTATTTCACTTCTGAATCCTCCATTCTTATTTTTATATCTAAGTGTCCGTAGAAAGTTTCTGCTCCGCATTCTTCACAATATCTTGCGAATGAACGGTTTAAATGACGTTTGTGCGTTTTACCATCCTGTCCATGCCCGGAACAATAATTGAAAAGAGGTAAACCGCATATCATACAATAACGTGAATGTTCGCCCAAATCTTGATTACCACAGCGTGGACATGCATAGAAAAAGCCATTTTTATCAGCTGCAATGTCTGGCGGAAGAGGATTGTATCGTAAACTTTTCCCGATTCTTTTATTTCCACATATCACGCAGTATTTTGCTCCCATAGGAACAAGGCTTCGGCATCGGCAACATCTTTTACGATATCGGATAAAGATTTTGCAGATCAACTGTTTCATGGGGTCTGTATAATCTCGTAGATCCCTTCTGATAAAATTGATACGAACATTTGCGGCAGATTCCGTTATATTAAAGGCGTTTTGTATGTCTATATTTTGATTCCGGCTTTTGCCTTCTTCAATGACCGCCCATGCAAGTGGAGCAGGACTTAGGAGATTTCGGGCAAAACAGTTAGCTTCCTTTTCGTATTCATCATACTGTTCCTGTGTAAGAAAAGAACGATTTAAAATTTCAGTTCCAGCTACTTGATGATGATCGAGAAAAATGTGTCCAAGTTCATGAGCAAGGGTAAAATGGATAAATGGATCAGATTTTGTCTCATTATATAAAATTACATATTGATTTGTTGTTCGTTTATAGCAGCAGACGCCTAATTCGCTGTCAAAATGATTAATAACTTCTTGGCGGGTCCAACCAGAAAGTTTCATGTACTCTCCATATGTAAAAAGCGAAATTTCACGGGAGAGGGCGTCAAAAATCAGATCTAAATCAACAGGTGCTTGAGGAATTTCATAATCCTCAAGCACCTCAACAGCTTTTCGTACTGCTTTGTTATAATTAGCACAATAATTTATCACTAGACATCCTTCTTGTCACCACCAGCGTCTTTGAATGCCTCGCTGAATGTGAGGTTAAGAATCTGCATCATTTTGTCTAAATCTTCAGATGTCATTTTCTTTGCAGCTCTTTGAATCATTCTGATTTCTGGCTGATCATCAATTTGTTTATTTAAAGCAAGTAAATAATTATAATCGAGTTTCAAAAAATCTGCGATGGCTCTCAGGGTTTCATTGTCAGGAGTAATGTTATCATCGTGCTCAATTCGTGAAACAGTAGAATTGCTAATTTTTACACCACGGGCAAGTTCTCTTTGAGTAATGCCAAGTTCAGTTCTTCGTTGTGCGATAACTTTTCCTAATGATTCATCCATTGCGAAAGCCTCCTTCTTATCATATTTTTGTATCCTTAGTATAGCATGAATGTTCCACCCATGCAACACTTTTGTGGAGAATGTAAATAAAGTGTTGATTTGATGGAACACCTGTGATATGCTTTAACTGTTCCATTGATGGAACACAAAAAATGAAAGGAGGTAAACCTGATGTTATGTGTAAATATCGACAAATTATACGAACTACAAGGAGAAATGAACGAAACGCAGATGGCAAAAAAATTAGGGATCAGCCGTTCTCAATTATGGAGAATTAAGACTGGGCATTCGTCAGTAGGACAGGAATTTATAGCTAAATTCAAAAAATCCTTCCCAGAAATTAGGATTGACGATATTTTTTTTGTTTCAGATGTTCCATTAAAGGAACACAAGAGCATTGATGGAACAGTGTGAAAAGAAAAAAAGGATGAAAAACACAGACGCTGCCGGGAAAACAGATGCTGTGTAAATCACCCAGATTTCTTTAACTAGTTTACCACAAGCAAAAAAGAAATCAAATAGAAAATAAAGGATATGTATGAGAAAGGAGTAACTGGAATGAGCGAAGCATTATTATTGGTAGCCGAAGGCTACGAGCAGATTGCCGCAGGAATCAGAAAGATGGTCGCAGCACAGAAAGATACATCTAAAAAGGAAGAAAAGCCTGTGAAGAAGGCAGAAAAGAAGGAAACTTCTGTGGCAGATACACCGAAAGATGAAGCTGCCCCGAAGGAGACAGCCGTTGACAGAAAGACGGTCCGTGCTTTTCTTGCGGACAAGTCCAGATCAGGAAAGACCTCTGAGGTAAAGAACCTGATCGAGCAGTTCGGATTCCAGAAACTGTCGGATATTCCTGATGAAAAACTGCCGGAACTGTATGAGAAAGCACAGGTGCTTTAATGGGCGGTCATGCAAGATACTCACCATCGTCCGGCAAAAGACGTCTGGAATGCCCTCCATCGTTACTGTTGGAGGAGCAGTTCCCGGATGAAGAGTCACCCTTTGCAGCAGAGGGTACTGCCGGACATGCGATGGCAGAGTATCTCATTAATAAGTATCTGAAGAAAAGAACTAAGAGACCCGTATCTGATTATTATTCGGATGAGCTGCTCGAAGCAGTGGATGACTATGTGGAATACAACATCAGCCAGATCGAACAGGCAAGAAAGGACTGTGATGACCCGTTCATCGGAGTGGAGCTGAAGGTCAGCCTTGCACACAGAATCAGGGACTGCTTCGGTACTGCAGATATGGTGGTGGTCGATTCCCATAAGATACACATTATCGATCTGAAGCTCGGCAAGGGCGTGGTGGTTGATGCGGAACAGAATGTCCAGCTTATGATCTATGGACTAGGAGTGTTGGACATGCTTGGTTTCTTATATGAAATCGACACAGTAGAGCTTACCATCGTCCAGCCGAGGATCGAACATTTTTCCACTTGGGAGATATCAGCCGAGGAGCTGCTTGTATGGGGAAAGGATGTCCTTGAACCGGGAGCAGCAAAGGCTCTTGCTGGAGAGGGAGAATTTAAAGCCGGAGACCACTGCCGATTCTGTAAGGCAAGATTTACATGCCGTGCAAGGGCAGAGGAATACCTGAAACTTGCCCAGATGGAATTTGCCGAGCCGGCCCTTATGTCAGATGAGGAAATTGCAGAGGTTCTTTCCAAGGCAGATGCCCTGAAGAAATGGGCCGAAGAAGTTTACACCTATGCACAGAATGAAGCAGTGGTCAACCATAAGGAATGGCCTGGATACAAACTCGTTCTGGGAAGAAGCAACCGTAAATATACGGATGAAGATGAAGTGGCAGAGGCAGCACAGAAAGCCGGATACACGGACATCTATAAAAAGAGTCTGATCGGCATTACCGAGATGGAAAGGCTGATGGGCAAAAAGATATTTAATGAGATCCTTGGTTCACTGGTGTACAAGCCTGACGGCAAGGTCACACTGGTGCCGGATTCAGATAAAAGAGAAGCAGTTAAAACAGCAACCGCAGAAGCGGATTTTAAGGAGGACTAAATTATGACAACAGCAAATTTAACAAAAGTAATCGTACCTTGCAGACTCAGCTATGCACACTTGTGGGAGCCGGATTCCATCAACGGAAGCGAGCCGAAGTATTCCGTATCCTGCATCATCGACAAGAATGATAAGGAAACCATCGCCAAGATCAAGAAGGCAATCGAGATCGCTAAGGACGAGGGAAAAGGTAAGTGGGGCGGTAAGATCCCGGCAAACCTGAAGACTCCGCTCAGAGACGGTGACATCGACAGACCTGAAGACGAGGCATATGCGGACAGCATGTTCTTAAATGCCAACAGCAAACAGGCCCCTCAGATCGTGGATAGACAGGTACAGCCGATCCTTGACCAGAGTGAGGTATATTCCGGCTGCTACGGAAGGGTATCCATTACTTTCTATGCTTACAACAGCAACGGAAATAAGGGTATTGCGGCAGGACTTGGAAATGTACAGAAGTTAAGGGATGGAGAGCCTCTCGGTTCCAGAGCAAATGCCAAGGATGAGTTCGAGGCAGTGGATGCAGAGGATGATTTCCTCTCATAAGAGCATGACGGCAGTTTTAAACCGGGCGGTGGTTTCCACCGTCCGTGTACATAAAGGAGATGTATTTCATGGAAGAACTGATGAAAGAGCTTAACAGCATAAAAAAATATATCCCGTATAACACATACCGCACCATCAAAGGGCAGATGAAGTCCGGCAATATGGCAGCAGCAAGAACGGGAATCAACAGAATAAAGAAAAGAGTGGAGGGACAGGCTTATGGACACACTTGCAATTGATATTGAAACTTACTCAGATGTATCGCTCCCGGACTGCGGGGTACATAGATATGCAGCATCGGAGCAGTTCGAGATCCTTTTATTTGCATACAGTCTGAATGATGAACCGACAAGGATCGTTGACCTTGCATCCGGGCAGACGATGCCGGAGGAGATCATGGAATGCCTTATGGATGATTCCGTGGTAAAAACAGCTTTCAACGCTGCCTTTGAGCGTAACTGTATCAACCGATTCTTCGGGCTTTCCTTAAAGCCGGAAGGATGGAGGTGCACGGCAGTTCAGGCATCCATGCTGTCGCTTCCGCTGTCACTGGAAGGCGTGGGCGAAGCATTGAATCTTGATAAGAAAAAGATGTCAGAGGGAAAAGACCTTATCCGATATTTCTGTATGCCATGCAAGCCTACCAAGGCAAACGGGGGAAGGACAAGAAACCTTCCGTCCGATGCTCCTGAGAAGTGGGAGCTGTTCAAGACATACTGCATCCGTGATGTGGATGTGGAAAAGCAGATCAGAAACAAGCTGGCGAAATTCCCGATACCAGACAGGGAACAGGAGCTTTACTGCATGGACCAGAGGATCAATGACCGTGGAATCATGGTTGACCGTGAACTGATCAGCCATGCAGTGACGTGTGACCTTTTATATAAGGAAGCGGCATCCAAGAGGGCATATGAGATATCAGGACTGGAAAATCCGAACAGTGTATCACAGCTTAAGGACTGGCTGAATGAAAAAGGTATTGAGGCGGATTCCCTTGCCAAGGCTGCCGTGGAAGAACTTGTGGAGAAAACGGAAGGGGAAGTATCCGAGATGATGAAACTCAGGCTTTCCATGTCAAAAACCTCGGTAAAGAAATATGAGGCAATGGAACGGTCCGTCTGCCCGGATGGCAGGGTGCATGGATTATTACAGTTTTACGGGGCCAACCGCACAGGAAGATGGGCTGGCAGACTCGTACAGATCCACAACCTTCCGCAGAACCACATGGAAGATCTGGAACTGGCACGTTCCATTGTAAAGGAAGGCAGATATGACCTTGTGGAGCTTTTATATGATTCCACCCCGGAGGTGCTGTCGGAACTGATCCGTACCGCATTCGTGGCAAAGCCGGGATGCAGATTCATTGTCAGCGACTTTTCCGCAATCGAGGCCCGTGTCATGGGATACCTTGCCGGAGAGGGATGGGTCATGGAGGAGTTCCGTGGTGCCGGAAAGATCTATGAACAGACGGCATCCAAGATGTTCCATATTCCGATTGAAGAAATCACAAAAGGAAGCCCGTACCGTGCAAGGGGAAAGGTGGCATCACTTGCCTGTCAGTATGGCGGTGCGGAAGGTGCGCTTGTCAGCATGGGAGCATTAAATTTTGTGGAAGAAGATGAACTGAAAGGGCTGGTGCAGTCATGGCGGACGGCAAATCCGCACATCGTGAATTACTGGTATGAAATTGACGGTGCGGTAAAGGCAGCCGTGAAGGAGCGGAAGATGACCACGGTCGGAAGGGTGACGGTATATTACCAGTCCGGGATGTTAAAGATTGCACTGCCGTCAGGAAGGGTGCTGTCTTATGTAAGACCGAGGATGACCGTGAACCGATTCGGTTCGGAGAGCGTCAGCTATGAAGGAGTCGGTACGAACCGCAAGTGGACGAGGATCGAATCTTACGGGGCAAAATTCTGTGAGAATATCGTTCAGGCAACCGCAAGGGATGTACTGGCAGAAGCAATGCTCCGTCTGGAAAAGAAGGAGTTTGATATCGTGTGCCACATCCATGATGAAGTGGTGCTTGAAGTGCCGGAGGGGACATCTTCGGTGGAAGAAGTAAATGAGATCATGGCGGTATGCCCTGACTGGTGTGAGGGGCTTCCGCTTAAGGCTGCCGGATTTGAAAGTCCGTTTTACAAAAAAGATTAGGAGGCAGAAACATGTTTGTATCAATCGGAAACTCAAGAATGGACAAAAAGTTTAACTGCACGGATATGACATATGAAGATTTTGTCAGCCGTATGTCCAAGACAAAATATACTGCGGAAACAATGGAGCAGTACAGGAAGATGCCGAAAGGGCAGCAGGACAATATCAAGGATGTCGGAGGATTCGTCCTTGGAAAGCTGAAGGGCGGACGCAGGAAGAAGGACTGTGTAATCTCCAGATCCGCCATCACGCTTGATATGGATTACGGAACACAGGGCATCATTGATGAACTGGAAATGTTCTTTGACATGAAGATGGTAGTGTATTCCACACATAAACATACACCGGAGAAGCCGAGACTGCGTATCATCATATTCCTGACAAGGGATGTGACACCTGATGAGTACGGGGCAGTCAGCCGTATGCTTGCATCGGATATCGGCATCGAACTTTTTGATGATTCCACCTATGAACCATCAAGACTCATGTACTGGCCGAGCACTTCCAGTGACGGTGAGTATGTGTTTCAGGAAATCGAAGGGAATGAAGTTGATCCCGATGAAGTGCTGTCCCGTTATAAGGACTGGCATGATGTATCAGCGTGGCCGGTCAGCAACCGTCAGGCATCTGTTGTGCAGAGGGATATCAAAAAACAGGCCGACCCGCTTTCCAAGGACGGACTGATCGGGGCCTTCAACCGCACATACACAGTGACACAGGCAATCGACAAATTTATCCCGGATGTGTACAGGCATTCAAGGGCGATTCCCGGAAGATACGATTATATCCCGGCGGACTCTGCTGCCGGAGTCGTGGTCTATGATGACCTGTTCGTATACAGCCACCATGCCACAGACCCATGCTGCGGAAAGCTGATGAATGCGTTTGATGTGGTAAGGCTTCATAAATTCGGTGATAAGGATGCAAGGGCAGCCGAAGGGACAGAGCCGGGAAAACTCCCATCTTTCAAAGCAATGCAGGATTTTGCTTCTGCAGATGAAGAAGTGAAGAACACACTTGCCAAGGAAAGACAGGAGCTGGCGGTACAGGAATTTTCCACAGAGTCGGATGAGGACTGGCAGAACAAGCTGGCACTTGACCGCAGGGGAAATATCAAGGATACACTGCAAAACATTGCACTGATCATCCGCAACGATGAGAATTTCAAGAACATCGTATACAACGAGTTCCAGGATACCATTGATGTCATCGGTCCGCTTCCGTGGAAACAGGTAAAACCCGGATGGAATGACTCTGACCTTGCAAATGCAAAAGTGTATTTCGAGAGGGTGTATGGGATCTGGTCGCCGACCAAGTTTAAGGATGCACTGCTTGCCGTAGTGTCATCCGACAGGCTCTACCATCCAATCAAGGATTATTTCGCAACGCTTCACTGGGACGGACAGGAGCGTATCGACACACTGCTCATCGACTACTTCGGTGCGAAAGATTCACCGTACACAAGGGCTGTCATCCGCAAGACACTGGTGGCTGCGGTAGCGCGTATCTATAAGCCGGGAGTAAAGTTCGACTCCATCCTCGTGCTGAATGGACCGCAGGGAATGGGAAAATCCACCTTCTTTGCCATACTTGGAAAGCAGTGGTTCTCGGACTCCTTATCCATTTCAGATATGAGGGATAAGACTGCTGCCGAGAAGCTGCTCGGAAACTGGATTCTTGAGATCAGTGAGATGAACGGTATCCGCAAGACGGAAGTCGAGGTAGTAAAGTCCTTTGTCACCCGTCAGGATGATAAGTTCCGTCAGGCATACGGAGTCAATGTAGAGTCGCATCCAAGAAAGTGCATCATTGTGGGAAGCACCAACTCCGAGGGCGGATTCTTACGTGACGTGACAGGAAACAGAAGATTCTGGCCGGTGCATGTGCCGGGGACAGGAAAACACCACCCGTGGGAGCTTGACTGTGTCGACCAGATCTGGGCAGAGGCAATCCATCTGTATAACGAAGGTGAGGAGCTGTTCTTAAAAGGTGCGGAGGCAGAGGAAGCATACAAGATGCAGCAGGAGGCAATGGAGTCGGATGACCGTGAGGGAATCGTGCAGGACTATCTTGACAGACTGCTGCCGGACAACTGGGCATCAATGGATATCTATCAGAGAAGGGCATTCCTTGGTGGAGGAGAGTTCGAGACGGTCGGTGTCAAAGGAACGGTTATGCGTGAGCGTGTGTGCATCATGGAGATCTGGGTGGAGTGCTTCGGCAAGGAGCGCCAGAATTTAAAGAAGGCAGATTCCTATGAGATCGAAGGCATCTTAAATAAGATCGGGGGATGGAAGAAGTATGATTCCAATACCACGGGCAAGACCAAAGTCCCCCTTTACGGAGTGCAGAAGACTTTTGTGCGGATGGATGAGAAACCAGAGGAAACCCGTTAGGCGGTTTCCGTGGTTTCCCAGATGCAGATGGGCAACGGTAGTCGGAAACCGTGCTGACACCTTGGAAAATAAGGGGTTGCGGTTCTTAGTTTCCCAGTTTCCCATTAAATCCAGTTGAGAATTAAAAATAAAGATAAAAAGAGCAATTCATGTATATATGCGCGTATAGGAGTTAAAGGCATATGGCAACCGCAATCGGCAAAGGAGGTACCTGGTTTTGCTAGAAAGTACAGTAGAGAGACATTTGAGGGAAGAAGCAAAAAAGCGGAAAGGCATGGCACTGAAGTTCGTATCACCCGGTATGAATGGAGTGCCTGACCGCATCGTCCTGATGCCGGACGGAAAAATGGCATTCGTGGAACTGAAAGCATCGGGGAAGAAACCGAGACCGCTTCAGCTAAAGAGAAAGAGGATGCTTGAGGGGTTAGGCTTTCCCGTTTATGTAGTTGATAATATTGAACAGATCGGAGGTATCCTAGATGAAATACAAAGCACATGATTATCAGCAGTATGCAACAGATTTTATAATCGAACATCCTGTGAGCTGCCTGATCCTTGATATGGGACTTGGCAAAACGGTCATCACGCTTACGGCACTGTGGCTTCTGCTGTTTGACTATTTTGAAGTAAGACGGATCTTGGTGATAGCACCGAAGCGTGTGGCAGAGACCACATGGCCGGCAGAGATAAAAAAGTGGGAGCATCTTTACGGCATGACATTTGCCGTGGCAATGGGAACTGCAGAGCAGAGAAAGGAAGCACTTCTGTCAGGAGCCGATGTGACGATTATTGGAAGGGACAATGTTTCTTGGATGACAAAAAATATATTTTTTGATTTTGACATGGTCATCATTGATGAGCTGTCGAGCTTCAAGTCCCCGAAGGCACAGAGGTTCAAAGACCTGAAAAAAGTAAGGCCGATGGCAAAACGTGTGGTCGGGCTTACGGGAACACCGGGAAACCTCATGGACTTATGGGCAGAGATTGGAATCCTTGATATGGGGCAGAGGCTTGGAAGATATATCGGTGGCTACCGTGACAGGTTCTTTCTGCCGGATAAGCGGAATCGAGAGATCATCTTTTCGTATAAACCGAGGGAAGGGGCAGAAGAAAAAATATATGAACTGATCTCCGATATCAGCATTTCCATGAAAGCAGTGGATTATCTTGATATGCCGGAATGCATAAGCAACCGGGTGTCCGTTTCCATGTCGGAATCCGAACAGGGGCTTTATGACAGGATGGCAGATGAAATGATCCTCGAATACGGGGAAGGACAGGACATCGATGCGGTAAATGCAGCAGCCTTGAGCAACAAGCTCCAGCAGATGGCAAACGGTGCGGTCTATGATGAATCCGGCAATGTCCGTAATATCCATGATAGAAAACTGGATGTTCTGGAAGACCTGATCGAATCGGCAAACGGAAAACCGCTTCTGGTTGCATACTGGTTCAAGCATGACAGGGAGCGGATATTGAAACGGTTTCCGGCAAGGTATATCAATACCAAGAAGGATATCGAGGACTGGAATGAAGGAAAAATCCCGGTGGCACTGATCCATCCGGCATCGGCAGGACACGGACTGAATCTTCAGGAAGGCGGTTCAACCATTGTATGGTTCTCGCTTACATGGTCCCTTGAACTGTATCAGCAGTTAAATGCCAGACTTTACAGACAGGGGCAGAAACATACAGTTGTCATAGAGCATCTGGTGACAGAAGGAACGGTCGATGAAGATATCCTCCGGGCAATCGAAAAAAAGGATACTACACAGAATGCAATGATAGAAGCAGTAAAGGCAAGGATTGGAGGTATGACGGATGACGGCAGAAGTAATGATGAAGGAATATAAGAATATGAAAAAGGAACTGACCGTGACTGAGTTCCAACTCCGTCAGTTTCAGGGAGTGAGCGAACAGGACATGATCGATTCCATGCTTTATTCCCATCAGGAAGGGGAAAGGGTGCAGACGAGTACTCTTTCCGATAAAACGGCAAACATAGCAGTCAAATATAAGGCTGCAATGGAAAGGGAGAATGACGAGTGGTACGGTTTCCTTTTCCACAGATATATGTTCCTGAAGGAAGAACTGGATTTTTTTGAGCATGCAGTGAACGGACTGGATGAAAGACATAGAAGCATTATCACGGATCTTCTGGATGAGGACATGACATGGGACATTATGATGGAAAGATACCATGTGAGCCATACGATGATAGCAAAATACAGAAAAGCAGCATTGAAGGAACTTGATAAACAGTATGAACTGAGGGACAGACAGGTGGAAGCCTTTGTCCTCGGATAGGAGGTTTTTATGTGTAAGCGTGGAGATATTTATTATGTGGATTTTGGAGAAAAAGATGGAAGCAAGCAGGGCGGTGTCCGTCCGGCACTGGTGGTAAGCAATAATAAGGCGAATAAGCATTCACCTGTGGTTACGGTCGTTCCGCTGTCAGCCAGGGTGTGGAAAAAGAAGTATCTTCCGACCCACGTGCAGATTCCCAAAGGCAGCGGTCTGAATAAACCGAGCATGGCACTGGCGGAACAGGTGGAAACCCTTGATAAAACAAGGCTCGGAGAAAGAATCGGGGAAGTGCTGGATGACATGGTCATGGAGCAGATTACCGTGGCACTCCAGATACAGATAGGTGCATATGCAGAGTACAATTAAGGCAGTCAGACGGCTGTCTTTTTTGTTTGGGTTATGGTAAAATCTTAATATGTTTTTATATGTTTGGGGACTTGGGAAGGAAGTGATGTTCTATGTCATATGAAGAAGATTACAGAAGACCATATAGTGCAAAATGTGCTTGTGGAAAAGGCTATTTGCAATTTTACAGAATATATTTGTCAAATGACTGGGGACAGGAAAAAGAGAATGATACGGCAGTTGAGATTTTCTGTGACAGTTGTAAGGAGAAGTATCATTACGAAAGAAATTATGGCAATGATTATTTAGTTCCGAATGGGTTAGCGTTTCCAAAACAAAGACCCGAATTGGACAGAAAATATTCGTATGATGATAAAGAAAAACTTGTAAAAAAATATGGCAGAGAAAAAATAGCTGCTATGGTGGCAGATATGACTGCACCAAAACATAGATTTATAAAGAATCTGGAAAACGAAGATGCCATTAGTTTTGCAAATTCGTGGGCACAGTGGTACAGAAAGAAGTCACTGGCACCGATGGTGTCATATTTACAAAAAATATTGGATGAATATGATGATATAGAAAAGAGTATTGCAGCTAAACAACCATATAATAAAAAATATGAACAGGAATGCAGTATCTTTTCAAGGAAGATAATGGAAACAGAGAAAAAGAGCTGTCGGCTATCATTCCAATATGATAAGGAACGAGATGAAGCTGAACAAGAGCGAAGGAGAAAAGAGCAGGAACAATATGAAGAAAAGCACAGATATGATGATTTTGAGGCAGTAGTTCACTATGATTCTTCGTATAATAGAGATTTTTCGAATCAGTATTGGGACAGCTATTTTATAAAAGAGTGTATAGATCCACAGCATTTATCATTGGATAAATCGGGGGATGGAAAACCTATAATAACAATTGCAAAGAAATATGCATGTGTTTGTCAAATCTGTGGAAAAGAAGAGGACATACTTTCATCTAACATGAAAATCCTTTATGATGAGGACAGAGGTTATTATTTGGATAAATGCTGTAGTTGTCATGAGGTATCATCTTTTGAAGCAAAAACAATGGATATATTGGATCAGCTAGGGATTACTTATATCAGGGAAAAATCTTTTGATGGCTTAGTAGGTGATTCGGGCAGAGGGCTTCGTTTTGATTTTGTATTATCTAAATCTGCTGATAAAGATGGAAAACCAATCATTGATCTGGCTATAGAACTACAGGGACCGCATCATTATAAAAAAGGTTATTATGATGAATTTGGAACTTATGTGGCAGAGGATAACAGTATTGCATCAGATAGATTTAATCGGCAGATAAAGTATGATGAGAGAAAAAGACAATATTGCGAGCAGAACGGTATCAGTTTAGAGTGCATCAAGTATACGGCATCAAATGATCAGGAACGTTTAGAAAAAGCAATCAGAAAAATACTTAAGGAGCATGGTTATAAATACTTTGTGGAAAGCGAGAAACATGATGATTGGATGGTGTACTAGAGGTTCACTAAAGGTGTACTAAGGGTGTACTGACTTTTTAATTTACATCTGCTATGATTAAGATGGCAAAAAAGAAAGGGAGCGGAAACGCTCCTTTTTATGTTGCCATAAGGCGGTGTCTTTCCAATCCTTTCACACCGCCCGTGTACATAGAAGGGAGGAATGGCGGATGCCGATGAAACCAAAGAAGCCGTGCAGACACCCCGGATGTCCGAAGCTGACAGACGGACTGTACTGCGAGGAGCATGAAGCACTGCACCGTGGTGACAGGGCGAGCAGCAGCAAGCGTGGTTACAACAGGCAGTGGCAGAAGGCAAGGGCAAGATACCTGAAGGCACACCCTTTGTGTGTTCAGTGCTTAAAGGAAGGTCATGCAGTGACAGCAACCGTGGTCGATCATATCAGACCGCACCGTGGCGATCCCGTCCTGTTCTGGGACGAGAAGAACTGGCAGAGCCTGTGCAAGCCATGCCATGATAAAAAGACATGGAACGAAGATAACAATCCGGAGTATCGGTTCTGACGGCAGACCGTGGGGGGTATCTGAATCTCTACAGTCTGAACCGCTGAAGACCGATGGCCCCCTTTGCGTGAATTTTCGCAGAATTAAACAGGGGGGATATAAAAAGGGTATGGTAATTTTCGCAGAATGTACTTAAAACACGGCAAAAAGGGGTATTTCCTTTTGCCGGAAAATCAGGAAAAAGCATTATTTAAGGCTGGAAAACAGTGTAAAAACATTGTTTTTCCGGTCTTTTTTTGTGTGCCGGAAGGAGAGTGGAAAGGATGACGGACGCACAGGCAAAGCAGATCAACGAGATGCGGATGAAGGGGATGGGCTATAAAGCCATCGGAATGGCAATCGGACTGTCCCGTGACATCGTAAGGAATTACTGCAAGAGACATAACCTTGCCGGATACGCTACGGTGGTTTCAAAAAATATGAAACTCATGGTGGACGGTAAAGAGGTGTGCCATTTCTGCGGTAATCCGATCACGCAGCCGAAGACTGGCAGACCGAGAAGGTTCTGCTGTGAAAAATGCAGAAGGGAATGGTGGAAGGCACACCCGGAAGCAGTGAAGAAAAGCGAGAAGGCTTCCTACACGCTTGTATGCGAGCAGTGCGGGAAGCCTTTCATTTCCTATGGAAACAAGAACAGAAAATACTGCGGCCGTGAATGCTATTTCCGGCACAGATTTTTAGCAGAGGAGGATATGGAAGATGCAGTTTCAGAGTTATAAAATAGCAGACCTTATCCCGGCTTCCTATAATCCGAGGAAGAAGTTAAAACCGGGTGATAAGGAATATGAAAAAATCAAGAACTCCATTAAGGAGTTCGGGTATGTCGAGCCGATCATCATCAACTCAGACATGACCATTATCGGAGGACACCAGAGAGCCACGGTCCTTGCAGACCTCGGATACACGGAAATGGAATGTATCGTGGTCGATATCGACAAGACCAAGGAGAAGGCACTCAATGTAGCACTCAATAAAATTACGGGCGAATGGAACAAGGAACTCCTGGCTGACCTTATCAAAGACCTTGAGGATTCAGATTTTGATGTCGGCATCACGGGCTTTGAACCACCGGAGATCGAACAGCTTTTTAATTCCGTGCATGATAAGAAGATCACGGAGGATGATTTCGATGTGGAAGCGGAGCTTGCAAAGCCGACCGTGGCAAAGACAGGAGATGTATGGCTGCTTGGAAAGCACCGTGTCATCTGCGGTGATTCCATTCTGCCGGAGACTTACGATAAGCTGATGGATGGACAAAAAGCAAATCTTGTCCTGACGGATCCGCCATACAATGTAAATGTTGAGGAGACGGCCGGCAAGATCAAAAACGACAACATGCCGGATGAGGATTTCTATAAGTTCCTGTTTGCTGCATTTGTAAATATGGAGCAGTCAATGGAACTGGACGCTTCCATTTATGTATTCCATGCGGATACGGAGGGGCTGAATTTCAGAAAGGCATTCAAGGATGCCGGATTTTACCTTTCCGGGTGCTGCATCTGGAAGAAGAACGCACTGGTCCTTGGAAGAAGCCCGTACCAGTGGCAGCACGAGCCGTGTCTGTTCGGATGGAAGAAAGGCGGGAAGCACCAATGGTATTCCGACAGGAAGCAGACCACCATCTGGGAATATGACCGTCCGAAGGCAAGCAAGGACCATCCGACCATGAAGCCTGTGGCGCTTATGGCATATCCGATTCAGAACTCCTGCATGAGCAACTGCATCGTGCTTGATCCGTTCCTTGGTTCCGGCTCTACGCTGATCGCCTGTGAGCAGACACACCGTATCTGCTACGGCATCGAACTGGATGAGAAGTTTGTGGATGTAATCGTAAACCGCTACATTGAACAGTGCGGTTCGGATGCGGATGTATTTGTCATCCGTGACGATATGAAAATTTCATATCAGCAATTATGCAGGGGAGGGCAGTATAATGAAACAGATGACCTTCCTTGATCTATGTTCCGGCATCGGCGGCTTCAGGCTCGGTCTTGAAACTGCCGGCCATAAATGCATCGGGTACTGTGAATATGATAAATTTGCAAGAGCCTCATATGAGGCAATGTATGATACGGAAGGAGAGTGGAAAGCTCATGATGTCACAAAACTCAAACCCGAAGATGTCCCCTATGCAGACATCTGGTGCTTCGGATTCCCATGCCAGGACATCTCCGTTGCCGGAAAACAGCGGGGACTGGTCGGAAAAAGAAGTGGAATATATTACAACATTATTGACCTCCTCAAAGGCAAAGAGGAAAGTACTAAACCCTCATACCTACTTGTTGAGAACGTTAAGAATCTGTTATCGATTAATGCAGGATTCGACTTTGCCTCAGTTCTGTCTGAAATGGACGAAGCAGGGTATGACTGTCGGTGGCAGGTGCTTAACTCCAAAAACTTCGGAGTCCCGCAGAACCGTGAGCGTGTGTTCATTATCGCAAATCTTAGAAGCAGAGGTAGACGAGAAATACTACCTCTCACAGGAGAAAACGCAGCAGCTCTTAACCAGCTTATAGGAGGTATGCAGGGTTACCGTGTTTATGGGACGGACGGCATCTCTGCAACCCTTGTGGGGAATGCGGGCGGTGTCGGGGCCAAGACCGGGCTTTACTTCATCGATCAGAGCAACCATGATCCGAAGATCACGGATACGGCAAGATGCCTGACTGCCAGATACACAGCCGGGATGACCAACCATTCGGCAATGAACTCAGCCGTGCTAGAAGTCCACCCTGTGCTTACCCCGGAACGGATGGAGAAAAGACAGAACGGCAGAAGGATGAAAGAGGACGGAGAGCCAATGTTCACGCTGACCTCACAGGACAGGCATGGTGTGTATGTCTGTGAGAAGGCGGATTCCGTAAAGGTCAGAAATGCAACCAAGGCAGGATACGATGTTGCACATGAAGGTGACGGCATCAATCTTGCTTATCCCGACAGCGTGACCAGACGGGGAAGGGTCGGGAAAGGATGCTCCCAGACTCTGGACTGCTCCGGGCAGATGGGAACGCTCATGAGTGGCGGACGCATCCGAAGGCTGACACCGAGGGAGTGCTTCCGTTTACAGGGATTTTCAGATGAATTGTTTGACCGTGCATCGGCTGTCAATTCCGATGCCCAGTTATATAAACAAGCAGGAAATGCAGTCACGGCAACCGTGGCTTATGCGATTGCAATGTCACTGCCGGAGTCTAGAAACTGATGAGCCATTTTCTTTTTGGATAGTACCATTATTAGCTTGACTATACGGGCATTCAGAGTGATATATGGTACTACCAAAAGGAAAGGAGCACAGCAGAATGGAAATTATTACAAACGCTAAGAACAGAAAATCATTGGTAAAAGCCTTATCCGAGCATTTCGGAGAACGGGCAGTTTACCTTGGACCACCAAGTTTTGCATATCAGATTGGAAGTATTACGGTAGATAGGGAATCAAAGGTCATTTTTGAAGATGAAAGCATGGAAGACGATGTGAGAAGGGTGCTTTTCCAGAATGATGTAACAGTAACGGAAGAAACCCAGGAAACACCGCAGGAAGAAAGCGGAAGTGAGGCAGAAATAAAGATTCCAATTGGAGAAATAACACCTCAGGGAATTATCAACCTGATAAACATGATGCATTCCAAACAGTACCTAATTAACAGAGCGGTTGGAAGAAAATGCGTTCTGGTTACAGACAGCCTGACTGATGCACTTGCCGAAGAAGCATTTGAGGATACCAGTGCGACAGTAGATTTTATTACGGAGCATGGTGGATGTAAAGGAATCACATTTGTAGACAGGAATATCAGCTTCACAGAATTCCCACAGACAGAGAACATTATGGAATACTGCAGACTTGCATCAGCAATGGTAAAGAGGGCATCGGAGCAGAAACGTGTGAATCCGAAACAGACCATTGAAGAAAATGAGAAATACTACATGAGGGCATGGCTTGTATCCCTTGGATTCAGTGGAAACGAAGGAAAAGAAACAAGGGCATTTTTCCTTAAGGGGCTGAAAGGACATACGGCATTCAGGACCCCGGAAGATGCGGAAAAATGGAAAGCCAACCGCAAGGCAGAAAAGAGGACAACGGTATGTTCGGAGTAAACAGACAGACATTGGAAAGACTGAGAAAAGAATATCCTTCGGGAACCAAGGTGGAGCTTATCCGCCTTGATGACCCATACCGGAAGATTCCGTCAGGGACCATCGGAACGGTGGAGTTTGTGGATGATGCGGGACAGATTCATACATCATGGGAAGGAAACGGATCACTTGCACTGATTTATGGGGTTGATGAATGGAGAAAAATCAATGGATAAGATAGTGACGGTCTGCTGCGGTAAAGAAGAGGCATGGGAATCGAAGATAGTTGCGGAGCAGTTCTTTCTTTAGGCCATGATGGGTTCTGACGGCAGCGAAAGGGAATGGTATACAAATATTTACATAAAACTGCAGATGGGAATGACCTTCTGCACGGATGATGATTTTTAGGAGGATATGTAATTGAGAGAGATCAGAAAAAAGCTGATAGAGCTTATGGAGACACGGCAGATGAATCTGTCTGAATTTGCTGAAAAATGCGGAATAGAAGAAAACAGGATACAAAAAATTCTCTATGAAAGGGGGAGACTTACTACTTTCGAAGCACATAAGATAGCAGATGCGTTTGGAACGACCGTGGAAGGATTGTTTGACGGAAGACCACTGTCAGATATGGAAGAAAGGAAGCGTGAAAGTGTAGAATTTTATCAAAAGATAACTGAACGGCTTAATGTGATAGCACAGATAAATAAAGCAGATGCCGATAAATTTGCAGAAGTATGCGGATTCAGCAGAAACAGAGCAGTCAGTCTGCTAAAAGGGAAAGGGATACTTACTATTCCGGAGGCAGTCAGTGTGGTTAAGTGTTTTAATGTGTCGATGGATTATATTATGGGGATTTATCCTTATCCACTGCCTACACCACAGGATGAGGATGATGCAAGACTCTATGCTTTAATTGGCAAAATGTCAGTTGATGAACTTACCGAACTAGCTGAAAGGCTGAGAAAAGATCTTAATGGGGAAACGTCATAAAGTACACAGTTTTTCTGCTGATATTTGTGTAGTATATGGTTCACATATAACTGGATATATGTATGGTTTAGAGTGAATATGTATCTACCGGAAGGGAAAAAGAGCACACGGAGGAAGATATGATGGAAATAAAAATCACGACAGCAGAAAGATTAAAAATTGAGCTTTACAGATGCATGAATTCAGCAATCGTTGATTATGGAGATTACACGGTTGCGGTCTGGGATCATTGTTTAAAGGGAAGTATTGCAGAAGTTTATGAGTTAGTTGATACACCGGATGACACAGGATTTGGAAGATGCGAATGCAGGATTTCAAGGATTGAAAGAAAAGAAGAATTTGAAGATATCGGACATGCGATGGCATGGGCACTTACAAAAGTAAAATAGCAGGAAGGGCAGGAAAATGTTTCCTGCCTGTATGCATTTATCTTTGTGTACATTATGGAGCATATAAGACTGGATAAATATGAGGTTTAGAGCGAATATGTAATCACCGAAAGAAAAATAATATGGAAGGTATAGGAGAACGGATATGAAGGAACTTAAAAAATCAATTATCAAAAAGGTAGCGGCCGAGTATGGAATGGATGCAGATTATCTGGAAGACACTGTAAGAGACATGGAGAACGATGGGATACTGGTCAGCAGAGATGATCTTGTAGACATGATTGTAAATGGGGACTGCTAAATGTACGGAGCGGAGGAGACCAATAGGATAGGCTTTTTCGCTCCATATATGTAGACAATATACTGACAGTATTTTGTGTATATTGTGGTGCTGAAATGACTGGATATAATCAGCGTTTAGAGCGAATATGTACCTACCGAAAGGAAAAGTAAAGAAAAAAGCGGAGGTACAAAACATGAAAAAAATTGAAATTTTTGAAAGAGCAATGAACGAGGGAGGAAAACTTAAGGATTACGGAATAAACAGCACATTGTTTGCAGCATATAGAGACTGCCAGGAAACAGGAAACGATAACATTGATTTCAATGGAGTCATCTGGGATTACGATATTCCGGAAATTGTAAAGTCATTAAAGGAAAACGGCATCAGCGAATTTACGATAAGCAGTACATTTTCAAGCCTTATCGAAACCCTAGCAGCATTTGAAAAGAAAGGTATCAGGATGGCGGGACTTACCGAGGTGAATGCAACATACTCGGATTGGAAAACAGGAAAGAAAGCAAAAATTCCAGCAATCAGAATGACACTTTAAGAATAAACACACAAAGCATAGGATCTCTTCGGAGGTCCTTTTATTATGCTATTTTTACGAGGAGGTGAGGACAGTGGCACAGAGAGGAAGAAAACCAAAGCCTACGGCAGTAAAGATGCTTGAGGGCAATCCGGGCAAGAGAAGCCTTAACACGGGCGAACCAAAGCCTGAGAAAAAGGCCCCGCGCTGTCCGGCATGGCTTGAGGATGAGGCAAAAAAGGAATGGAAGAGGATGGCAAAACAGTTGGAGCATCTCGGTATCCTGACTGAAATAGATATGGCAGCATTCGCAGGATACTGTCAGGCATATGCGAGATGGAAAGAGGCAGAGGAGTTTATTACACAGCATGGAACTATCGTAAAGACTCCGAGTGGATATTGGCAGCAGGTACCACAGGTATCAATAGCACAGACCTATCTGAAGATCATGAATAAATTCTGTGAGCAGTTCGGACTTACACCTTCTGCGAGAAGCCGTATCGTTACGGACAGCGGGGAAGATAAGCAGAACGATGAAATGGAGCTTCTGCTTGTGAAAGGCGGTGCAAAATAATGTACGACAAGGCAAAAGCAGACCATGCGGTCAATTTTATAAACTGTCTTAAACACACCAAGGGAAGGTGGAGAGGAGTTCCGTTTGAGCTTCTCCCTTGGCAGGATGAGATTATCCGCACCCTTTACGGGACGGTAAAGGAAAATGGGTACAGGCAGTACAACACCTGTTACTGCGAGATACCAAAGAAGAACGGGAAGTCGGAACTGGCAGCAGCCATTGCACTTTATATGACATGCGGTGACGGTGAGTGGGGAGCAGAAGTTTACGGCTGTGCTTCCGACAGGCAGCAGGCTTCCATCGTATTTGATGTTGCTGTGGATATGGTAGACCAGTGTCCAGCACTGAAGAAAAGGATCAAGCTAGTCATGTCAGTGAAAAGGCTTGTATATAAACCGACCAACAGCTTCTATCAGGTGCTGTCGGCAGAGGCATACACAAAGCACGGCCTGAATGTGCATGCGGTTATTTTTGATGAGTTGCATGCACAGCCGAACAGGGAACTGTTCGATGTCATGACCAAAGGTTCCGGCGATGCCAGAACACAGCCCTTGTTCTTTCTGATTACAACGGCAGGAACGGATAGGAATTCCGTGTGTTTTGAACAGCACCAGAAGGCACTGGATATCATAGAGAAGAGAAAAATCGACCCGACCTTCTACCCGGTTATTTACGGGGCATCAGATGAGGATGACTGGTCGAGCGAGGAAGTATGGTACAAAGCCAATCCTTCCCTCGGATACACGATCGATATTGAGAAAGTGCAGAATGCATATATCAGTGCAAAAGAAAATGCAGCAGAGGAGAATGTGTTCCGGCAGCTCCGTCTGAACCAGTGGGTGAAACAGAGTACCAGGTGGATGCAGATGGATAAGTGGGATGCATGTTCCTTTACCGTGAATGAGGAGGAGCTTCTCGGAAGGGAATGCTATGGCGGACTCGACCTTTCAAGTTCCACGGATATCACGGCATTTGTGCTTGTGTTCCCGCCAAGGAATGATACGGAGAAATATGTGATCCTTCCGTATTTCTGGATACCAGAGGATAACATGAGGCTGCGTGTTCGAAGAGATCATGTACCGTATGATGTCTGGGCAACCGAAGGGTACTTAAAGACCACGGAAGGGAATGTCATCCATTATGGATTTATCGAGCAGTTCATTGATGAACTAGGCACGAAGTTTCATATTAAGGAGATCGCATTTGACCGATGGGGTGCTGTGCAGATGGTGCAGAACCTTGAGGGCATGGGATTTACCGTTGTCCCGTTCGGACAGGGTTATAAGGACATGAGTCCACCGACAAAGGAGCTGATGAAGCTGACCTTGGAGGAGCGGATCGCACATGGCGGACATAAGGTGCTGCGGTGGATGATGGATAATGTGTTTGTCCGTCAGGATCCGGCAGGGAACATCAAAATGGATAAGGAAAAATCCACGGAGAAGATCGACGGGGCCGTTGCAACCGTTATGGCACTTGACCGTGCAATCAGAAATGAAGGCAGTGACGGAAGCGTGTATGATGATAGGGGTATACTGATTTTTTAACTTACAGGGTATTAATGTATATGGAAAGTATGATATAATGAGAAAAAAGTCGAAGGAGGCAAGAATATGTTTTCCGTTCCATATACATTTGCGAATGAAGATGAAAGTTATATCACAGTTCCAGCCTTAAAGAGATTTGCGAGAGAAAAGAAAAAAGAAGATCTTAAAACCACGGTAGATCGTCCACAATTAATACAGGATATTGAAAACTATGCAAATCAGTCACCTGAAAAGGAAGAGGAAGTATTAGAGTGGTTGGATCAGGTGCTAGTTGAGGGAATTAAGGATGTACAGATAAAACTTATAGATGATGAGTCATTTACCGCATCATTCATAAATCAGGATGAATTTGTAGAGAAAGTCCTGGAACCGTTAATTGTAAACAGAACAAATAGGCATTTGAATATAGGATACACAGCCTCGTTAGGCGTGTTCAGATATGAAATAACAAATGAGTCGGTGTTTGGTAGAAGAATTCGTTTGTACATGGGAAAATTATTATGTACATTTGATAAAAAACATGGGGCGGCAACAGTACCGTATCCAATTGTAGTAGATGTATATTGTGATGCGGGAATAATAGTTGCCCGTGCAAAATCTAAGTCTGGATTATACAAATATGAAGAAAATTTTGTATTAGAAAAGGCAATACCAACAAAATCAGAAAAAGAAACGGCTTCAGCTATAAAATGGGTGGCAGAAAAACTTGGGCTGAATACTAGAAAAAGCTTTGAGGCAGAAACTGTATTTAAATCCAAACTGTATAATATGCTTGAAAAATATACAAAAACACCGACTGAAATTATAGATTTGATGAATGCAAAAAAGACAGAGATAGATGGAGTAGTTGAAACTGTAATGCATCAAATTTGTAATTTGCGTACAGCATATAGAGAAGATGTAAAATCTAATGTCCTAAATATGGTGGAAAAATATTTTTCTATCAGTTATCCAAACAAGCAAATTTTTATTAAGGATAGGGAAGCATATCCATTAAAATTAAATGCAACAGATGAAGAGGATTCAAAAGTTGAACAGACGGCTGCACTGGAAGAGCCGTTGCAGTCAAAAGCAATATTTTTTGATAATAAAAAAATGTTGCAGAAAAGCCGGGCATGTGATGGCGTGACATTTATGTTTGCAAGATTGAATACCATGTATTGCTCTAGGCAGTTTAAGGTAAAGATAGTAGTGAATAAGGATTATTGTATGCTCAAATTTACAGAGTATACTATGGAGGAGGATATCATTCATGTATTGTTCTCACTTATCGGCACTACAGGGCTTGCTGAATGATGACCAGATACAAAGTTTGGAAACATATTTTAGCAACCTGATTGGTGGTGCTGCAAAAAATATAACAGTATCAAAGTTATCCAGGGCTTTAAATATTTCACCACAAGTGGCAAGCGGGGTATTAACAAAATGCAAAGAAGTTGGAATTGTAAATGTATTTTATACAATTCGATGCCCAGAATGTGGAATGCTCATAAAAAAAGTGGATTCTATTGCTGATATTCCATCAGAGCCATTTGAATGTTATGGATGCAATGAAGAAATTGAAGCAGAACCAAGTGATATTGAGCTTGTATATGCGTTGGAAGATGATAGTGTTTTTACAGAAGGGCAGCAGGAAGAATTAGATTTATCAGCTAGGGCTGTTGTCCCGGAAGATTCTATGGAATCAATATTTCTAGCTGGTAATATAAATGAATACTTGTTTCATCCTACAGATGAGCAATATAAAAAATTAAGTGATATGTATCAGAGCGTTAAAAATGGCTCAGGAACCACAACAAACATAGGAAATAAACTGGAAGATCTTACAGAGTATCTTTTTAATTTATGTCCAGTGTTTAAGGCTGCTGGGGTTCGAACAGCAACTAATCAAATAGATTGTTGTGTCAGAAATAAGATGTATCTTAAATACGGTATATTGGATATAATAGGCGGGAGATTCTTTATTGAATGCAAGAATGAGAGCGAGTCTCCAAAGGGTGGATACATGTCAAAATTACATAGCATTATTTCAAATACCAATAGCGGAGGAAAGGGAAGATGTATTAAATTTGGAATAATTATTTCAAAGAAGAAAGGCCCTAAAACGTTTAAAGCACTTGCAGTAAAATATTATCTTCTTAATGGTGTTGTAATAATTGCAATATGTGGAACAGAGTTAAAAGAACTATTTGATAAAAAAGGCAATTTATTGGATTTGATTGAAAGAAAAGCAAATGAGATAATGCTTGATTCCACAACAGATCTTAAAGAGGCAGGTTTGTATGAGTGGTAACCAACGTTTAATTGCCCAATAGAGTTATTAACAGGAGGCGTTGTATATGAAAAAAATGACTGAGAGTGATTTTGATAAATTGGAAGCAAGTGTTTCGCCAGAGAAATGTGATCATGCAGAAATAGTTAGACTTTACTATTTAGGTACACATACAGATTATGGGTGTATAAAATGTAAATGTAAAAGTGCAAATAAAGAGGATTTTTATAGATAATTTGTTACAAAATACGGCATCTCTTAGGAGGTGCTTTTTTTGTACCCATTTTTAGGAGGTGTCATATGGGAATAAAAAGTTTATTTGGTTTCGGACAGGCGAGGGATAAGCCTGTGGACAAGGCAGCAGATGCAGGATATTCGTTTCTGTTTGGAAGGACAACGAGCGGAAAGCCTGTCAATGAAAGAACTGCAATGCAGACCACGGCAGTATATGCCTGTGTCAGAATCCTTGCGGAGGCAGTCGCATCCTTACCGCTTCATGTATATGAGTATCAGGATGACGGAGGCAAGAAGCTGGTGCATGACCATCCGTTATATTATCTGCTCCATGATGAGCCGAACCCGGAGATGACTTCATTTGTGTTCAGGGAAACACTGATGAGCCATCTTTTAATATGGGGAAATGCCTATGCACAGATCATAAGGGATGGTGCCGGAAGGGTGCTTGGTCTGTATCCGCTTCTCCCGGACAAGATGGAAGTACAGAGAGATGACAGGGGAAATATCTATTATGTGTATTCCAGAAACAGTGATGAAAATCCCATGTTCAAGGAATACGGCAACATCAAGCTGAAAGCCGAGGATGTACTTCACATTCCGGGACTCGGATTTGATGGACTGATCGGTTATTCACCGATTGCGATGGCAAAGAATGCTGTCGGCATGACGCTTGCCTGTGAGGAATACGGTGCGAGTTTCTTTGCAAACGGTGCGAATCCGGGCGGTGTTCTGGAACATCCGGGAGTGCTGAAGGATCCGTCCAAGGTCAGGGAATCTTGGAACTCCGTGTACCGTGGTGTGAATAATGCACACAAGATCGCAGTGCTTGAGGAAGGCATGAAGTACCAGCAGATAGGAATACCGCCGGAAGAAGCACAGTTCCTTGAAACAAGGAAATTCCAGATAAATGAGATAGCAAGACTTTACAGGATACCGCCACACATGGTCGGTGACCTTGATAAGTCGAGCTTTTCGAATATAGAGCAGCAGTCCTTGGAGTTTGTGAAATACACACTGGACCCTTGGGTGATCCGGTGGGAACAGTCACTTCAGAGATCGCTCCTTCTGCCGGGAGAAAAAGGGAAGTATTTCATTAAGCTGAATGTGGACGGACTTCTCCGTGGGGATTATCAGTCGAGGATGAACGGCTATGCAGTCGGAAGACAGAACGGCTGGTTTTCTGCCAATGACATCCGTGAAATGGAGAACATGAACCCTATCCCTGATGAGGAAGGCGGCAACCTTTACCTTGTGAACGGTGCAATGACCAAACTTGCGGATGCAGGGGCATTTGCGGGAGCGGACAACGGAGGGCAGAAGGAAGAAGAAAAACTCCCGGCACAGGAAAACAGCAGAAAGAGAGGTAAACGATGAAGCGGAAGTTTTGGAACTGGATAAAGAATGAAGATGAGAGCGTACCTGATATGGAAAGGACGCTCTTTTTAAATGGCATGATCTCGGATGAAACATGGTACGGGGATGAAGTTACCCCGCAGCTTTTCAAGGATGAGCTGAATGCCGGAAACGGAAATATCACGGTATGGATCAATTCTCCGGGCGGTGATGTGTTCGCAGCAGCACAGATCTACAACATGCTCCGTGACTACAAGGGAAGCGTGACCGTCAAGATCGACGGCATTGCAGCTTCAGCAGCATCCGTTATTGCGATGGCTGGAAATACGGTATGTGTATCACCTGTGGCAATGATGATGATCCACAATCCTGCGACTATGGCAATGGGTGAGGCAAAGGATATGCAGAAGGCGATCGCAATGCTGAATGAAGTCAAGGAGTCCATCTTAAATGCTTATGAGTCCAAGACCGGGCTTACCCGTGCAAGGCTCTCCCACATGATGGATGACGAGACTTGGTTTAATGCCAAGAAAGCCGTGGAGCTTGGATTTGCAGATAAGATCCTTTTTGATTCCGATGAGGATGAGAAAAAGAAAGGACCGGAAGAGCCGGAGAAAAAGCCGGACGAAGGCAGTGAAGGAGAGGAAGAGGAGAAAAAGGATGACGGGGAAAAGGAGAAGAAAAAGAAGCTCCCGTTCCAGCAGGATTCCATGATGTTTTCCACAAAGGCGATGAATGAATCGTTCCTTTCCAAGGTATCCCATACGGATGTCATGATACCAGTTAACCAGTTGGAAAAAAGACTGAGTCTTTTAACACATTAAGGAGGATTTCAAGATGAGTAAGATTTTAGAGTTAAGAGAAAAGAGAGCAAAGGCCTGGGATGCTGCAAAGGCATTCCTTGATGCCAAGAGAACACAGGAAGGGTTTGTATCCGCAGAGGATGCAGCCACTTATGACAAGATGGAAGCAGATGTCGTAAATCTCGGAAAAGAGATCGAGAGGCTGGAAAGACAGGCTGCCATCGATGCAGAGCTTGCAAAGGCAACAAGCACACCGATCACCAATCAGCCGAATGCAAAGACTGACGGTGATGCAAAGACCGGAAGGGCAACGGATGAGTATAAAAAGGCATTCTGGAACAGTATGAGAAACAAGATGTCATACGAAGTACAGAATGCCCTTTCTATTGGTACGGATTCCGAGGGCGGATATCTCGTGCCGGATGAGTATGAGAAGAAACTTGTGGAAGCACTGGAAGATGAAGTATTTTTCCGTAACCTTGCAACCGTCATCAAGACTTCAAGCGGTGACCGCAAGATCCCTATCGTAACATCCAAGGGCGAAGCAGCATGGATCGATGAGGGCGGACAGTTCCCTGAATCTGATGACAGCTTCGGACAGACATCCATCAGTGCCTACAAGCTGGCAACCATGATCAAGGTATCCGATGAACTCTTAAATGACAGTGTGTTCAATATTGAGCAGTATATTTCAAGGGAGTTCGGAAGAAGAATCGGTACAAAGGAAGAGGAAGCATTCTTTATCGGTGACGGCAAGGGAAAACCTACCGGAATCTTCAATGCCACAGGCGGTGCAGAGACAGGTGTTACTGCCAATAATACTTCCATCACCTTTGATGATGTCATGGATCTTTATTACTCCCTGCGTGCTCCATACCGTAACAAGGCAGTATGGCTTCTTAATGATTCGACCGTAAAGGCAATCAGAAAGCTGAAGGATGGAAACGGAAATTATATCTGGCAGCCGTCCGTGAGGGAAGGAGAGCCGGACAGGATCCTCAACCGTCCGTACCGCACATCCATTTATGTGCCGGAGCTTGCAGCAGGAAGCCGTGTCATGGCATTTGGTGATTACAGTTATTACTGGATCGCTGACCGTCAGGGCAGAAGTTTCAAGAGACTGAATGAGCTTTATGCTACAACCGGACAGGTAGGATTCCTTGCTTCCGAGCGTGTGGACGGCAAGCTGATCCTTTCCGAGGCAGTCAAGACACTTGATATCAAGGCTGCCGGAAAGTAGGTGGACGGATGTTCGTAACACTTGAGGAAGCCAAAGGTTATCTCAGGGTCGATTCGTCAGACGAGGATGATCTCATCCTCCGTCTGATGGAGACATCCGACAGCCTGATCTTAAATGTGACAAGGCGTACACGGGCAGGACTGAAACGGCATGAGGCACTTATCCGTACTGCGGAACTGTATGCCATTGCTTATCTGTATGAGCACAGGGAAGAAGCCGATCATAAGGCAATGACGGGAACACTGAAATATCTGCTCTTTGGGATCAGGAAGGAGAGATTCTGATGATTGAACTCATGCGTGAGAGAATCACGATACAGAAAAGCAGTACCAAAACAGATAAGACGGGAAACCACATGCTTGTGTGGGAAGATCATTATAAGTGTTTTTCCTATGCAAACAATTTGTCCGGTAAGGAATACTGGGAAGCAAAACAGGTCAATGCGGAAACAGAACTGGATTTTATTATCCGGTACTGTAGTGAGGTGTCAGGACTTGATACGGAGCATTACCGCATAGTTTTCCGTGGAAGGCTTTATAATATTACATTCGTTGATAATATGCAGTACAAAAATAAATCAGTAAGGATAAGGGCTGCCCTGATAAAGAGGTGATGGAATGGCAGAGAGAAGAACGACCGTTGACGGTCTTGCGGATGCAATCATGGACGGACTCAAAGAGTATGCAGACCTTGCAACAGATACGGTCAAGGATGCGGTAAAAGATGTATCCAAGACGGTAAAGAAGGGTATTCAGGCAAATGCCCCAAAGCGTACCGGTCGGTACAAAAAGAGCTGGACCGTGAAAAAGACAGCGGAAAGCAGCAATTCCCTCACGATGACTGTCCATTCCAAGGACAGATACCAGATTGCACACCTGTTGGAGCACGGTCATGCAAAGAGGGGCGGCGGCAAGGTAGCCGGAAGGGAGCATATTGCTCCGGCAGAGGCAAAAGGAAACAGGGAGCTTCTGCAGAAGATTGAAAGGGGGCTACGTTCATGACACATGAAGAAGTTATGGCAATGATGGAAGAAATGAATCTTCCGTTTGCTTATGACCATTTTGTGGAAGGCGAATCCCCGGAACCGCCTTTTGCAGTATTCCTTTATCCGGGAAGTAGCAATTTCCCGGCAGACGGCAGGGTATATTATAAATCCAGCCGTCTGAATATAGAAATTTATACGGATCTGAAAAATCCGGAACTGGAACTTACAGTAGAAGCCGTGCTTGACCTGCACGGTATTTTTTATGAAAAAAGCGAAGTATGGATAGAATCTGAAAATCTGTATGAGGTGCTTTATCAGATGGAGGTATAGAAGATGGCTAATAAAAAGAACAAAGTCAAATTTAATATCTGCAATGTGCATTATGCACCGATTACGGTTGCAGAGGAAGGCACGGTCAGTTTTGGAACACCTGTACCGATGCCGGGTGCAGTATCCATCAGCATGGATCCGACAGGAGAGCCGGAATCATTCTATGCAGATGGTATTGAGTATTATGTAATCAATAACAATCAGGGATACGATGGTGACCTTGAACTTGCAATGATCCCTGAATCATTCCGAACGGATATCTTAAAAGAGGAACAGGATGCCAATAAGGTGCTTGTGGAGAATGCAAATTCTGAAACAGGCAGCTTTGCACTGCTTTTTGAATTTGATGGTGATATCCGTAAGATCCGCCATGTGCTTTATAACTGTTCCGCATCCCGTCCGACCATTGAGTCAAAGACTAATGAGGAAGATAAGGAAGTGCAGACAGAAACACTGACAGTAAAGGCAAGACCGATGGCAGACGGATATGTCAAGGCAAAGACAGGAGATTCCACGACAGATACAGTTTATAACAACTGGTATAAGAGTGTGTATCTTCCGACTGCAACTCCGGCACTGGAGCAGCAGTCAGCAAAATCAACCAAGAGCGTATCATAAGGAGGACTAAGACATGGGTATCAGAAAGGATATAGAAATTGACGGACAGATGGTTGCATTCAAGGCAAGTGCAGCCATTCCAAGAATCTACAGATTAAAGTTCCAGAGGGATATTTATAAGGATCTGGCAGTGCTTGAAAAGAGTATCGGGGATGGAAAAGAGGAATCATCAAACCTTGATATGTTCTCGCTTGAGATGTTTGAGAACATTGCTTTTATTATGGCCAAGCATGCAGATCCAAGCATTCCGGACACACCGGAAGAGTGGCTCGATAATTTCAATACGTTTTCAATTTATCAGGTCCTTCCGCAGCTTATTGAACTGTGGGGACTGAATGTAAAAACGGATGTGGAAGCTAAAAAAAACTTCGTCCGACAGAGCGTGAAATGACGACCCCGCTGTTTTTGCTCCGATGTGTGCAGTTAGGTTTATCGATGGCAGATCTTGATATGCTGTCGATAGGGCTTATCAATGACATGTACAGTGAGAGCTGGAATGATGATTACAAGTATGCCGAGCTTGCAACACAGGAAGACTTCGACCGCTTCTGATTGAGACCACGGCCTTTTTCTGTTATACTATCAGCAGAAAAGGCTGTGTTTTTCAGTTATAAATTTCAGAGATGGGGTGAGACTTTGTGGCTGTGTTGAAAAATGCATGTATTCTTCTGATAGTGATTTTTATGGGATGGTTTTACTATAAATTGTCAGTATCGAAAATAACAGCAGCAAGAAATTATGCCTTCTATATGAAGATGATGCTTTTGATAATTTCTTTTATATTAGCATTTGCCGGACAGGATTTTATTGTTATTGGAACATTAGCATTTGGTGGTAGAACGCCAGTAATGCTTTTGATAATTATTGAGATTGTAGATGCTTTTATTGATAAGAGAAAAAGCAAATAAATTATATCCGAAAGGGGGATTTACATTGAAAGATGACCAGTTAAAATATATTCTTCAGCAAATAGATTTAGCTGAGTGTGAGGAAGTCATAGAAAACTACATTTATTATAGCAGAAGACCCGTGAGACAGCGGTGTAGTCATGGTGATGGTACATACGGATATGTTACGGATGAATATGAATTCCTAATTATTGCGGAAAATGGGGAAAAACAGGCTATCATATTAAGATGCGGAAGAATCGATCTTCACTGGTACGTTTTGAGAAGATGGAGAAAGCATGGTGTTTTGAGTAATGCATTACGAACGGGTATCATAAAAGAAATTTGGCCAGAGAATAAGAAGATTACCTGCTGTTATAGTTATGGTGAAAATTACGAAGAAAAGTTTGAAATGACGCAACATTTAGCTGATATAGCAGGATTGAAATTAGAAGATGATTAATATTACATAGGACATCCGTCAGAAATGGCGGGTGTTTTTATTTTGTTACGGAGCAGAAATGCTCCTTTTTTTGTACCCATTTTTAGGAGGAGGTGAAAGGAATGGCAAGCCGTATTCAGGGTATTACCGTTGAAATTGGTGGTGATACAACCAAACTGCAGAATGCACTTAAAGGTGTGAACGGGCAGATCAAGTCCACCCAGTCACAGCTTAAGGATGTGAACAAGCTGCTGAAACTTGATCCGGGCAATACGGAGCTTCTGGCACAGAAGCATAAACTGCTTGCAGAAGCGGTCAGCGAAACAAAAGAGAAACTGGTTACCTTAAAGACCGCAGCAGAACAGGCAAATACGGCACTTGCCAATGGCGAGATCTCAAAGGAGCAGTACGATGCCCTTCAGAGGGAAATCGTGGAAACGGAACAGGACTTAAAGAATCTGGAAACACAGGCCAACCAGTCCGCTACGGCAGTACAGAAGATTGCAGCAACAGGCGAAAAATTTAAGACGGTCGGTGACAACATTTCCTCTGCCGGACAGAAACTCCTCCCGGTAACAGCCGGGGTGACTGCACTTGGTACGGCATCCGTAACAACCGCAGCCAATTTTGAATCTTCCATGTCACAGGTACAGGCAACAATGGGAATCACCAAAGATGCCATGTCAACGGTAAATGGTCAGTCCGTAAATACAATGGATACCCTTTCAAAGCTGGCAAAGAAGATGGGTGCAGAGACAGCTTTTTCCGCATCTGAGTGTGCGGAAGCATTGAATTACCTCGCCCTTGCCGGATACGATACACAGCAGATGTGTGATACACTGCCGACCGTTCTTAACTTGGCAGCAGCTGGAGATATCGCTCTTGCTGATGCTTCCGACATGGTAACGGATGCGATGTCCGCCCTTGGAATGGGTGTGGATGAAGCAGAAACAATGGTAGACCAGATGGCAAAGACGGCATCTACCACGAATACATCGGTTGCACAGCTTGGTGAAGGAATCCTTACCATTGGTGCGACTGCAAAATCCATCAAGGGCGGTACGGCAGAACTGAATACCGCACTTGGCATTCTTGCAAATAATGGTATCAAGGGAGCAGAAGGCGGTACACACCTTCGTAATATTATCCTGTCCTTACAGAATCCTACGGATAAGGCAGCAGCCCAGATGGAAGCCCTCGGACTTTCCGTATATGATTCTGAAGGAAACATGCGGTCGATGAATGACATTCTTGGTGACCTCAATAAGAGCATGGACGGAATGACATCTGCTGAGAAGTCAAATATCATCAGCACCATTTTCAATAAGACAGACCTTTCTTCCGTAAATGCCCTGCTTGCAAATACGGGGGAAACATGGGACAGCTTACAGAAGTCCATCACGGACAGCGGTGGTGCTGCACAGCAGATGGCAGATACACAGCTTGATAACTTACAGGGACAGATCACCATCTTAAAATCGGCACTGGAAGGCCTGGCTATTTCATTTGGAGAACTCCTGATGCCGGCCATTAAACAGATAGTCGGATGGGTACAGAAGTTTGTTGACTGGCTGAATGGACTGAGCGAGGGAACAAAAAAGACGGTCGTTACGATTGCACTTCTGGCAGCAGCACTCGGCCCTGTTCTTATCGTGATCGGAAAGGTAATATCCGCAGTCGGAACGATCATGACAATCGTTCCGAAGATTGCCGGAGTCATCAATACGGTAAAAGGAGCATTTGCAGCACTTAATACTACAATGCTTGCAAATCCAATCGTTCTTATCATTGCAGCAATAGCAGCTCTTGTGGCTGCCTTTATTTATTTGTGGAATAACTGCGATGGATTCCGTCAGTTCTGGATAGACCTCTGGGAGAATGTAAAACAGGTAGCAATCACGGTATGGAATGCCATAAAAGCTTTCTTTTCACAGGTATGGGAAGCAATCAAGACGATATTCTCGACCGTGTTTGAAGTGATAAAAACGCTGGTAACCACTTATTTCAATCTGTATAAAACCATCATTGAAACGGTATTCAATGTGATAAAGACCGTCATTACTACGATCTGGAATGCAATCAAGGGTGTGTTTACTACAGTTTTCAATGTGATAAAAACACTGGTCACAACGTATTTCAATATCTATAAGACAATTATCCAGACAGTGCTTACTGTTATCCAGACGGTTATCACGACCGTGTGGAATACGATAAAAACGGTCATTACCACAGTGCTGAATGCAATAAAGACCATCTTTTCCACAGTATGGAATGCAATAAAGACGATCATCAGTGCAGTGGTAAGCGGAATCAAGGGACTGATCACGGGAGATTTCACTGCAGTCAAAAATTCCATTACCACGATAATGAATACGATAAAGAGCACCATTTCCACTATCTGGAATACCATCAAGTCCACCATCTCCACGGTGCTTGGTGCAATCAAGGGTGCGGTCACATCCGTATTTAACGGAATTGTAAATGCAGTGAAGGGTGCAATGGGAAATGTCTTAAATGCCGTAAAATCAGGATTTTCCAATGTAAAGAGCCACATCACGGGTTTGGCTTCACAGGCATTTACATGGGGCAAGGACCTCATCATGGGAATCGTAAACGGCATCAAGAGCTGCATCGGTGCAGTCGGGGATGCAGTAAAGAGTGTGGCTGACAAGATCAAGTCATTCCTTCACTTCTCCGTGCCGGATGAAGGTCCTCTTACTGATTATGAATCATGGATGCCTGACTTTATGGGCGGACTTGCCAAGGGAATTGAAAAGAGCCGTGGAATGATCCAGAAAGCAGTCAGCGGGGTTTCTTCCGACATGGTCATCAATCCAAAGGTCAGCGGAGTGGAAAACATGACAGGAAACCCTACGGCACAGCAGGCGGAAAGCATCTCAGCAATGCTTTCTGCAATTACTTCTGCAATCCGGGGTGTTAAGGGAGACAGCGGAGACATTGTTATTCCTGTATATCTGGGTGGTACAATGCTCGATGAGGTTATTGTATCAGCACAGCAGAGAATGAACTTAAGAAGCGGAGGTAGATAGAATGGCATTTATTCAGTATTTGAAATTTGATGATTTGAACCTGCCTCTGCCAGACTCTTATGATATAGATATATCAGATGTAGAGGCTGACTCATCCGGGGAAACAGAGGCTGGTACTACACAGAGGGATGTTGTAAGAAACGGGGTAGTAACCATTGCGGTTTCATTTTCGGTATCACCGAAATGGCTTAAGATTCTGACGGCATACAGTAAGAAACCAAAGATCCCAGTGTGGTACTTTGATACGGAAACTCTGGCACTTAAAAGTACAGAGATGTACATTACAGGATTTAAGGCAAAACTTGAAAAGGATACCAGCTACAAGGGATTGTGGACAGTATCCTTTTCTTTGAATGAATTTTAGAGGAGGGTGCGATGTATCCGGTTTCAGAAGAATATAAAAAAGCTATAAGCGAGTCATCCCGTTCATTCTTTTGGACGGGAGAGATTACTACAAAACAAAGTAAAATATATGCATTCGATAATAAAGATATTGTAAAAGGCTCCGGATATATCAGCAGACAGTGTTCCGGTTCATCAGAAATAGAGCTTGGTTCTGTGTATGCTGCAGAAATGGGAATATCACTGTTTTCAGATATTGACAGGTACAGCCTTGAAGATGCGGTTATTACACTCTCCTTCCATTTGAAAGTAGATGGAGGCGCATATGAGGAAGTGCCGATGGGCGTTTTTTATGTAGCAGAAGCAAACAGGAAAATAAAGACACTGGAATTAAAAGCTTATGATGCGATGCTTAATCTGGAGAAGAACTTCAATAAAGGTCTTTCCAGTGCATTCCCATATGATTTTTTGTCGCTGCTTTCCAAAGCCTGTCATGTTGAACTGGCTCAGACCAAGGAAGAGATAGAAAATCTTACCAACGGTACGGAACTTCTTGGTATTTATCAGGAAAATGACATCGAAACATGGAGGGATTTTTTATATTATCTGGCACAGGCTCTTGGTTGTTTTTCTATGATTGACAGAAATGGGAAGCTTCAGCTTATCCCATATGGAATTGAGGACAGCAAAACAGTGGACAGCAGACACAGATATACGAGTACCTTTTCGGATTTTGTGACAAGATACACGGCGGTAAGTTCCACGAATAAAAAGACAGATATCGCAGAGTATTATTCGGTAAAGCCGGATGATGGACTGACAATGAATTTGGGTGTCAATCCATTATTACAGTTCGGTTTGGAAGAGAAGCGAAGGCGTATTATCAATAATATTCTGTCGGCACTGACGGTTGTAAGTTATGTTCCGTTTGAGTCAGATACGATTGGCGACCCGGCACTTGATCTGGGAGATATTATCAAGTTTACAGGCGGTCATGCAGATGAAACAAAGAGGTCTGCAATTACATCCATTGAAACAAAAATCAATGGAAAGCAGACCATCAAGTGCGTGGGCAAAAATCCGAGATTATCGAGTGCAAAGAGCAAGAATGATAAGAATATAGCGGGGCTTGAAAGTTCCATCAGCGAGAACAAACTGAGCATATACACCTATGTTAATGCCCTTAAAATCACAGCCGGGGCAGAGAAAACTTCCATCATAAATATAGAATTTGCATCCGGTGATGAGACCAATGCCGAATTTCATGCCGAGGTCATTATGGATGTGAAATCTAAGGCCGTGGCAAGAAGTGTTACTGCAGAGACAACCATTGAGATTGATAAGGAGAGTAAAGTAATCACACTCCCTGTTAAATGGAACGAAGACGGAAAGACAGCACTTAAGGCATATTATGTGCTTGATGGAAAGAAAGTGGAGCAGTTCCATCCGTCTGAAACTTGGCTCAGTGGAAAGCATCTGCTGAACCTGTATTATCCGATCATAGAAATGCAGGCAAATGAACTTCATACCTTTGAGGTGCTTATAGAACTCACAAATGGTACGGCAACCATAGAACCACAGAATGCTATGGCCACGATTTCTGGACAGGGACTTGGCACACAGGAGAGATGGGATGGACGGATCACAGTAGATGAAGAAATTAGACTGATTGAACTTTCAGGACTTCCAGCTAATGTTCTTCATGATAATGTGACGGTTGCTTTTATAAAGCCAAAGAAAACAGGTATTACACAGGACATGGGTTCTATTACAATGATGGGACTTATGGTGCCTGAATTATATGATAATATTTCATTCTTTGTACCTATCGTAAGGGATGTGATTGAAACAGCGGACAGAGATAAAATGAATTATCAGAGAACTTATGTGGAAGATGATAAACAGTTCAGACTGCGAAAGAAATATTCCTTATCCGGCGGAGAAAGTGTGGTGATTGACCGGGGAAGGGCTGTCTGCCTGACTATCAATACAGAGCCGTTCCAAGAACTTACTGAAATAAAAATCCAGCCGTTTAAAACAGCAGCTTTCGTGAATAAGCACAAGATCAGGGCGAAGGAAATAAAAAATACGGATCATACGAAAACAGTATCCGGACAGATAGTTATGGAAACGAAATATACAAAACGGGTGACAGGTGCGGTGGAAAGTATAGATCGTGGTTCGGCTGCTATATTTGACTTGGGACTGTCGGAATTTGAAGGGATAGAAACACTGGAGGTGCACAATGGCTGATTATGTAATGATTGAAGATATATTTGAATCAACAGACTATATGCAGATTCTGAGGGATAATAGTCTGAATGATGATGGAACGGATACGGTAGCGGGTGTTGACTGGTTTAAGTTCCGGGAGACAGTTGCTGCCAATTTTTATGTCAGCGGTAATACATGGATCGGAATGGGGCAGAATTCCGAACAGCTTAAGATAAGTCGTAGAGATGCTGATTTATTAACTCTCAGACGTGAGAAAGGCACACTGCTTACAAATTATAAGTTTCTTCGTATCCGTTGGGAGGGATATAGCGTTCATGGAAACAGGAATGCAGACACAAGACTTGTATGGGACGCACTATTTTTTGATAACGGAGACATTGTTCTGCATTTTACAGAAGTGCCGACATCTGCCTCCAATATCGGAGAGTGTGTGCTTTATACAAAATCCAAGAACGTTTCATTTACGATTGAAAAGGACAGCATAGTGTCATTTCTTCATCAGGATGATATGGGCAATGAATATGAATTATCATATGAGCCGCCCGTATTTCTTGACCCATATAACAGAAGATATCTTTTTAAAGATGGGGCTGGCACTTTTTATACTATTACGGATGATGAACTGACTCCGATTGAGGATACGGAACTTACAGCATCTGTATTTGAAACCTATGGACTGCCGGATCTACCAGATGGGAATGTTTTGATTGGACTTAAGAATCCGACTATTCTTTACTGGCATGACTCAGCAAACAAATTTCCAGATATGAAACTGAATTATAAGGGTGTGCCAAAGCCACAGGTCCTGTACTCTGAAAATATCGACATGAGCCATTACACCATTCTTGGAATAGAGAAGGTCACCTGCGACTGTGATGAGAAATGTTTGTTTGCCGTGTCATTTGATGATGGCGGGACATGGTTGGGGTATGTAAATAATAACTGGGTCAAGTTTACTGAGGAAACATCCGGTATGTCCAAGGCAGCAATTGAAGCAGTCAGCTCAGATGCATGGGCGGAGAAAGCAATCACTGGGATGATCAAATACAGATTTGTACTCAGCGGTGCTGACGGGTATATCGCAAATGTGATCACAGATTTTTTGAATACGGAGGAATAGGAATGTTAAAGGGTAAAAGTGTAATAGAATTGACGGATGTGCATACTGGGAAGAAGGAAGTGTGTGAGGATACAAACCTTGTCACGGAAGCCATATCAGATATCTTAAATTCCAATATTCTGGGTATGTTGTATAACAATACATCTTTTGACGGAGAGTCTGGTGAGAAATGGATGCTGCCAATCGTGAATAAACTCACGGGCGGCATTCTTTTATATCAGGAACCATTGGAGGAGAGAGTAGATAATATCTATGCCCCATTTTCCAACCCGCTTATTGGTTATGCGTCAAGTGATGCAAATAATACAACGGATGTAAGACGTGGCAGCAGAAACCTTACGGAAAGCAAAAGAGTTGATGGCGGTTATAAGTTTGTCTGGGATTTTGCAACTTCACAGGCAAATGGAACGATATCAGCGATTGCTCTTACAAACAGGATTGCGGGTATCGGACAGGAAAACGGAAATAATTATCTGGTTCGTATCGGTCAGTGGGCATCACAGAATAACAGTTATAGTGATGAAAGTTACAGACCAAATAAAAGGACTTATATTAAAGATGGATATCGTCTTGAGATGATAGCGAGAAATAATTCTAAGAAGGTACTGCTTAAGAAAGTGCCGGAGGAATATCTTCATGCGGGACTGGTAGAAAATCTGATATCGCAGAAGGCTTTTGATGCGTCCGAAACTACAGAGATTGATTTGGGGCATTATCCATATTGGATTCACAGAACTGGTTCTCCGTCAAAAGGGGAGTATGACTGTCCGAGCGAGGATAATTCTAATATAAGAAACTATCTTTTTCATGGTGCAGACGGCTGTTGGTACGGAACAGCAAGGAAGACAAATCAAAAGTATTCTTACACGTACCGTGATACAGAGCAGTTTGAGCATGTCGGCTATGAATTCTATATGGACAAGATAGAGAATGGCAAATGCACAACACAGAAAATTGCAGTGCCGGACGGGATAAATGATTTTTACAGTATTGGAATGAGTGGAAAATGGCTGATGTGCGCATCGAGCGACAATAGCAAGTTGTACCGTCTGGATACCACGAATGTCGCAAATCTTGAGAGGGTAACAGATTATAGTTATAACAGCAGTAATGAATATTCATATATTGTGGATGATGATATGGTCATCAATGGCTGGTATTTTGAAGATGGAAAACCCGCACAGAAGATTGGCTCGATTGGTTATCAGAGTTATTGTGCATGGGGTGAAAAACAGATGGCGAGATATAAGACGTATATGCTGAAAGAATGGGTATACAGTTACAATGGATATAGAAATTATAAGGATTTGTATTTATATACCCCGTATCTTGCAACCATAAATAATCTTGCTACTCCGGTAATCAAGACAGCAGATAAGACAATGAAAATCACTTATACATTGACAGAAACAAAGGAACAATAAAATAATTTTTGGAAATTGGCAGTTATCCATTACGGGTAGCTGCTTTTTTCATACAAAAAATCAAAGGAGGACAAGACGATGAAGGAATTCTGGAATGCGGTACAGTTTGTATTTACGGCAGTCGGGGGATGGCTCGGCTATTTCCTTGGCGGATGTGACGGTCTGCTTTATGCACTGCTTGCGTTTGTGGTGATTGATTATATCACGGGAGTGATGTGTGCAATCAGTGACCAGAAACTGTCCAGTGCAGTCGGTTTTAAGGGAATCTGCCGTAAGGTGCTGATTTTTCTTATGGTCGGTATTGCAAACATTATGGATGTACATGTCATCGGCACCGGAAGCGTGCTTCGGACGGCAGCCATTTTCTTCTACATCTCAAATGAAGGGATATCCCTTCTGGAGAATGCATCCCATCTGGGACTGCCTGTTCCGGCAAAGATAAAAGCCGTTCTGGAACAGCTCCATGACAGAGCAGAAGATGACAAAGACAACGGGGAAGGGTAGCACCTTCCCTCTTTTATTACAAAGAATTGGAGGATCATATTATGAGTCAGAAATTTGGAATCGATGTAAGCCACTGGCAGGGCAGTTTTGACTTTGCAAGGGCTAAGAGCAAGGAAGGCGTGGAGTTCGCAATCATCAAAGCCGGAGGTGCTGATGCCGGGCTTTATAAGGACAGCCGGTTTGAAGCGAACTATAAGAAATGCGAGGAATGCGGGCTTCCAAAGGGAGCATATTTCTATGGAAATGCCAGAAGCGTGGCAGATGCAAAGAAAGAGGCAGAATACTTCCTTTCACTGCTCAAGGGAAAGAGATATGAGTACCCTGTCTTTTATGATGTGGAAGGCAGCATGATCACAAAGAATGACAGGAATACACTGACACAGATCGTAAAGGCATTCTGTTCTGCAGTAGAAGCTGCCGGATACTGGGTCGGCATCTATTCATCCGAGTCATTTTTTAACAGCGAGATGAACGATGTGGAGCTTACCCGCTACACCCACTGGGTTGCCAGATGGGGAAAGAGCAAGCCGGCCCCGGCAAGCGGTGCGGAAACACAGATCTGGCAGTTTGGCGGTGAGACGAACCTTATCCGCAGCAATAAGATCAACGGACAGACCTGTGATCAGGATTACTGCTATGTGGATTTCCCAACAAAGATCAAGGCAGCAGGACTGAATGGCTATGCAAAGGGAAACAGCAGTGCTCCGGCAAAGAAATCAAACGAGGAGATCGCAGCAGAGGTCATTGCCGGAAAGTGGGGGAATGGCACGGATAGGCAGAATCGTCTGTCTCAGGCGGGATATGATTATTCTGCCATCCAGAGCATTGTGAATAAAAAGCTCTCGCCATCCAAGAAATCCGTGGATGAGATCGCAAGGGAAGTCATTCATGGTGACTGGGGAAATGGTGCTGACAGAAAGAAGAGGATCACTTCTGCAGGATATGATTATTCCGCAGTACAAAAAAGGGTAAATGAACTCCTGAAATAAGGATATGGCTGATGGTCAGTAATGGCTGTCAGCCGTATTTTTTTCCTTTTATGCCAAGGAAAGAAAGGTGAAAGGTATCGCAGATTGTACTTGCAATTATTGGCTTTCAGAGTGATATATAGACTACCCAAAGAGAAAGGAGTGGCAGAGCTTGGAGATTCAGATAAGGGAAGGAAACAGGGAACAGAAGAGAAAATTAAGAGTCTGTGCTTACTGCCGTGTATCAACGGATGCGGATGAACAGGAAAATTCACTGGAAAACCAGATAAGGCATTATGAAACAGTCATAAAAGCGAACCCGTCTTATGAATATGCCGGAGTTTATAGTGACTTTGCTATATCAGGGTTCAAGGAAAAAAGACCCGGTCTGCAGAAGATGCTTGCTGATGCACAAAAAGGGAAGATAGACCTTATATTAACAAAATCAGTATCACGTTTTGCAAGAAACACCTCAATCGTTCTGGAAGCTACACGAAAGCTGAAAGAACTGAATGTAGGTGTTTTTTTTGAACTTCAGAATATCAATACCCTGTCAGGGGAAGGCGAGCTTATGCTTACCATCCTTGCTGCATTTGCACAGGCAGAAAGTGAGAGCGGAAGCGTTGGTGCAAAGATGGTGTACCAGAGAAAGTACGAGGCAGGGATCCCCGTGCAGTACCTTGAGCGGTCTTTCGGATTTAAGAAGGATGAGCGGGGAGTCTATATTGCAGATGAAGAGGAAGCGGTATGGGTAAGAAAAATTTATGATATGGCAGCACAGGGATATACCCTTGCAGCTATTAAACGTTACTTGAATGAAAATAATGTAAAAACGGTGGGTGGTGCAAAATGGCTTGATAGCACGGTGCTTCGTATTTTGGAAAATGAAATCTACAAAGGCGATTACATCATGCATAAGTATTTTGTGAATGAAGAAAGAAAACTGGTCAGGAACAGGGGAGAAGTGGATGCGTGGTACATCGAAGATGACCATGAAGCCATTGTTTCCCCCGAACTCTGGCAGAAAGCACAGGACGCACTGGAAGCAAAGCGGGATTATCTTGCGGAAGGCTCGGTGATCGAAGAGTTCACGGAAGAAAATTATCCATACATGAACAAGATCTTCTGTGCCAGATGCGGACACCCGCTTTACAAAAGGATCTACAGTAACGGCAACAGGCTGAACTGGGGATGCAGCGGTACAAAACGGTATGGGAAGTCCTTCTGTGAAGGAATAAACATTCCGGACGGAGTCCTGCGCGGGGCATGGCATTTCGATGAAAATATGTATATAGGGGAAAAACAGACAGATAAGGGAAAAAAGGAATTTACCTATCTGAAAGAAGCCTCATGGAAAAGAAGGCATAAGAAGAAAGAGCCGGAGCCGATCCCTGAAAATACGGAAACAGAGTATCCGTACAGGGAGAAGATCTTCTGCGGATTATGCGGAAGCAGACTCGTGAGGCATGTAAACACCAAAAACCATAAGGTCATATGGGTATGCAACGGGAGAAAGCGGAAGGGGAAAGACTTCTGTGATGGGACAAGGGTTCCGGATACCATCATAAAGGGATGGGGAGAAATCAAAAAAGATATTTATATTCAGAGAAAGGATGATAAGAATGGCAAGAAGCGTTACAGTTATACCAGCAAGAAGCCCAAAGGTGCGGACAGGGCATAAGGCAGTACAGGAAAAGAAGATAAGGGTGGCAGCCTACTGCCGTGTGTCAACGGATCAGGAAGACCAGCTCCATAGTTTTGAGGCACAGGTCGAGTATTATACAAAATATATCAACGAGCATGAGAATTATGAAATGGCTGGCATTTATGCAGATGAGGGAATCTCTGGTACGAATACAAAGAAAAGGGAACAGTTCAAAAAGATGATCGCAGACTGCGAGGACGGTAAGATAGACCTTGTCATAACAAAATCCATCAGCCGTTTTGCAAGGAACACGCAGGACTGCCTGGCATATTCCAGAAAGCTGAAGAACTTCGGAATCGGCATCATATTTGAAAAGGAAAACATCAACACCCTTGATTCCACTGGGGAGCTGCTTTTCACGATATTAAGCTCGCTTGCTCAGGATGAGTCAAGAAACATTTCGGAGAACTGCAAATGGGGCATCCGCACCAAATTCAAGAATGGTGAGATGCATCTGAATACATTCAAGTTCTTAGGATACGATAAGGATGAGAACGGTAAGCTGGTCATCAATAAGAAACAGGCAAAAACGGTAAGACGTATCTACAGGGATTTCCTTATCGGCATCAATCCGGCACAGATTGCGAAGGAACTGACGGAAGAGAAGGTTCCGGGATGCAACGGACAGACGAAATGGTATCCAAGCACAATCGTGGGTATCCTGAAACAGGAAAAGCATATGGGCGATGCGCTTCTGCAGAAGACTTATACGGCTGATTTCCTTACCAAGCGTCAGGTAAAAAATAACGGGGAGATCGCACAGGTCTATGTTAAGGACAGCCATAAGGGGATCATAGATAAGGAAACATGGAATGCGGTGCAGGAAGAATTTGAACGCAGGGAACGGTTCATGAAGGACCACGGAACGGACAGGTACAGTTACGGTGCGGACTGCATGCCGTTCTGCGAGAAAGTATTCTGCGGTGAGTGCAAAAGCCTGTTTACAAGACATTCATGGAAATCAAGGGGAATCGTACAGTGGCAGTGCAAGAACCACCGGACGGATGGAAGGGTAACATGCAGCAATGCCTATGTTGACAATTCCGACATTGAAAAGGGATTTGTGAAGGCATTCAATAAACTGGTGGCAGACAGGGAAAAGTTCATGGAAAGATGGAATCAGATGAAGACAGACGGCAGCTCGCTTGAAAAGATAAGGGCAGAGCAGATGATGGAAGCCACGGGGAATGAACCGCTTGGCAGATTTGTTCCTGAGATCGCACAGCTTGTCCTTGCGGAAGTGACGGTGCTTGGTGCAAAGAAATATGAGTTCTTCTTTCTGGAAGGAAGCAGGATAAAGGTTTCCGTATAAACTATTCGGAAACCTCATCATCCTGAAATCCGAACAGGTCAAGCTGGCTGCTCTGGCCGTCCATATCCATCCGGTCAGTATCATCCTGTTCCGGGATATCGGACGTTTCTTCTTCCACGGCTTTTTTCTGCGGGAGCTTGTGGGTGTATAGTTTATCCCAAGGGAGCGGATTCCGGCATTTCTTGTTGTAGCCGATAAGGATCGCTTCCGCAAATCCAAGGGAGCCGGAACGCCTGTCCTTGGCGGTGCGTGAAAGTTCCTTTATGGATATCCTTCCGAGCTTCTCCTTGAAAACATCATCTTTGACGGCATCACCGTATGCATTCAGGAAACGTGCCAGACCGTTCATCATATTTGCACTGAAGGACTGGGATGCGCCTTCCCATGTGGCAGCAATCAGGCGGATCACATGGTCGAGCATATGGTAGCCGTATTTATCGTGGATGTTTTCCAGTGTTGCAACGGCACAGATACCTCCCGGAGCAGTTGTTGAAGTAATGGTAAGATCATAGGACTCTACCAGATCACGGATGATGAGCTGTTTATCATTACCGGCCTCTATGTTTGCCATGAATATCTCATAGGGCAGAAGGGGCTTTACATATTTCATCTGGTTTGCAAAGATATCCGCTTCGTGTTCATATTCCAGATCATCGTAGACCATGCACCATACGGGTGTTTCACGGGAGCCGGAAACAAGTGCAACGATCTCAATGGTGTGCTGTCCGTTAAATACATAATTTATCCCGTCCCTGCGGCTGACCTTTACCGGATTTATCTGATACAGGTCAAAGTGGGAAGCAGCGTTTTTTACATGATGCTGTGAAAGGTTGCGCTGGTATTCCTGATTGGATACAAGGTTTCTGATAGGTATCTGCTCAAAGTGTACCTTTGGTACGAACTGCATCAGGTCGATTTCTGTCCTTTGTTCATCGTTTATCTGTTCTTCTGTCATTTCGAATCATCCTCCTCAAGCTGCGAAAGCAGTTTTGTTATTTTTCTTGTCAGGTTTAATAGCTGCATTTTCACTTCGCGCCTTGCTTTGGTGGAGGTAGAAGTAAAATCAGTAAGTTCCATTGTCCTTGATATGGTCTTTGACCATGAAGGGATCGTGAATTTAAGGCTTTCGAGTTCCGAATCCGGATCCGTGGCCGGCATCTGTTTGATTCCGGCTTCGGCACTGGCTTTTTCCCTCTTTATTCTCCGTGAATCCGGTTTTCCGGTCGGAAGCCTCTGCCATCTTAATTCGTGCCGGAGCTGTGAGTAGCCGATGCGGTCGATAGAACCGCTGTCCAGCAGACGTTTCAGTCCGTTTATATCCTCGATTGGAAGACGGGAAAGCTCTATGATGTTCTCATGGGATACACGGAGTTTTCCGGTCAGTATCTTCTGTGCAATCTCAGGACTTTTCCGTTTCAGGTCATCGACCGCACGGGCATAGATATCATATTTTGTTACAGTGGAAAAACCAAAATTGTATTCATTCCCTATGATGGTTGCGACATCTGTCTTGCGTACATATTTCTGTGACACCTGTCCGTCAGGGTTTGCAGTCTTATCAGGATTCTCTTTCAGGAATTTTCCAACAGCTGTATTCATTTCGGCACGGAACATTCTGCCTATCAGATATTTCTTATATTCCCCCGTAAGGTCAGTGCGTTTTAACTGTGTACGGCAGATAAAGGATACTGCCTCATCCCGGCTGTCAAACAGGATGCGTCTTAAAGTGAAATGTATATCCCACCTTTTACAGAGATCATAGCGGAGATGACCGTCTATGATGATATTGTTCCATACACATACAGGGTCGGTACATCCGTGGTCAAAAATATCCTCTTCAAGTTCTTCCATGTATTGTGTGTTCCTCGGCTGGATAAGGTCTGTAAATTCCGGGTCTTTTACAAGTTCCGGCATTGGCATGTCATTCATAGTGCTTCCTCCGTTCTTGCCGTATCATCCACAAGCACGCAGTCATTCATGGAGAAGCTGGCGAGACATTCCTTTGAATTTAATGCACCGTAGATACGGTAGCTCTGGTTCTCTGCCAGATTCACGTTGGTGACACGCAGGGCCTGCAGAAGCTCCGTACTGTATAATTCACAGCAGTAGTGGCTGTCAGATCCACAGGTGCGTACACGGTGTGCCAGATAATCCCTGCGGACGCTTTTCCTTACGGCAATCATGCTGCTTTTGGGATTTACAAGGAGCTGGATATACTCAGGGTCACCGAGCATATGGAGCGTAAGTTTATGTATGCGGATTCTGTTTTTCTTTAAGTCAATGCAAAGGACCGGCTTCAAAGAGGTTTGTCTGTTCATAGTGTTGTTCCTCCTTTTCTGGATGTTCTGGATTTTCTTCCGGTGTGGAAGTGATGCTGTTTTCGGAAATGCCGAATACCGCATATCCGTCAAACATATTGATCTGAAGACTGCTCTGGTGTTCTTCCACAGGTACACCGAACTGGTTCTGCCATTCTTCCGGATAGCTTGGGGTGCGGGATGTCTTTATTTTTCCGTCTTCCTTTTCAGAGCGTACAAAGATCTCCGGTGTGGTAAGGTCAAAAACAAACAGCAGCTCGTTGTCTGACTTTATAAGTTTGCCGAGCAACTTATAACGGTATGCTGAATTCCATCCCATAAGGGATACGACTTTTGCAAAAAAGATACGGCATGTGATCTGCCTTGGTGACCGTTTTGATGTTGCGGAACACCACCGGAAGGAATCTTTCTCGTCTTCCTGACATGGACGTACTGCCAGTTTTTTCTCGTCCGGGTTAACAAGTATCTGAACAAAGTCCGTATCCGGCAGTTTCTTGATACAGGCGGTATTTACGGATACTTTGTTGGAATTAAAGGTAAATGACGGTTCGTAGGTATGTGCGAAAAATTCTCCACGGACTACCTGATAGCCGTCATAACTGAATGCATCATCTTCCACAACGGAAATGGTGTTTCTTTCATTGTTCGTCTGTGTGTTCATCTGTATTCTCCTTCATATCGGACATGATCTGTTCGATATTTCTTTCTATGTCATCTTTGCTGGTGACCTGTATGTCACTGTCTTTGTATATGACGGATGCATGGGATATGTCAGGCTCCATGCCTTTTCCAAATCCGGCAAGTTCCTGTGCCTGTGCGTGGCTGTAATAGTTGCTGCCGAATGTATCAGCCCAGTCCGGCGGATAAGCACGGACATTCCTGCGGTTGCTGTCAGTAAAAGGCTTTACGGATGTATCTGATTCCGGAAGTGAGCTTACTGTGTCATTTGGTATGAATATTTCCGGTTCTGTCAGATTGAATAGCAGAATGGCATCATTTCCCTTGCCCCGTTTTATTCCGGTGATGCGGTAACGGCAGTCATCCTTCCAGCCGAGAAGGGAGTACAGGGTAGAGAGAAAAGCAGTTCCGCTGATTCCCCTTGGAAAACTGATCCCGCTTTTCTTTTTAGACCACTGCATGGCATTCCGGCATTCTTTTCCGGCAGTCCTTACTGCAAGAATCTGTTTCTGCGGATGCATGAGCAGTTCTACAAGCGTGCTTTCAAGTTTTCGGACGGCAGGACAGGAAAAACGGATGTCTCCCTGACTGAAAGTGACAGTGATACGGTCCGTACTGTCAAAAAACTGGGAGCGTGCAATTTCATATCCACGGAGGTCGAAGTCACCGGACTGTACCTCTACCGGGGCAGAAGAAGTAGAAGTCTGTTCCGTGCCGTTATATACACTTGCAGAAGCATTGATATAGTCATCTTCCTTAAATCCGGCCCATCTTGGATTGATGGAAACAAAACCTTTGAGGACTCCTTCCGGGATGACCTTAAGCTCCGGCAGCAGTCCTTTATTTCCGTATTTTGCATTACTGATAAGCCTCTGTACTGCAATGAAGTCATCCCTCGATATGATGGCATCATGGTGGTTGCGCTTACGGTACTGCGGACGGTTCTGCATATTTTTCTTTGATTTGTGATTCAGATAATTTGGGGTATAGGTCTTATGTGCGAGTACATCGCCGCAGTGGCGTTCGTTCTGCAGTATCTGAAGGATAGAGCCGGGTGACCATACGGTGTTTCCCTTTTTGGTCATGCATCCAAGTTCCGTCAGGGTATCGGCAATCTCCTGACAGGTGCATCCGTTTAGGTACATCATGAATATGAGCTTTACGATTTTGGCTTCTTCTTCGTTGATGACAAGATTGCCGTCTTCATCATGGTCGTATCCGAGAAGTATCGGTGTCAGGAATATTCCCCTCCGGAAACGCATCTCAATGGAAGCATTCATGATCTCGCTTTTTGTATGGCTTTCTTCCTGTGCAAGTGTGGCCATGAAGGAAAGCACCATCTCGCTTTTGGGGTCAAAGGTATTGAGCCTTTCCGTTTCAAAGAACACACCGACAGGGTGGGGAAGGGCAAGCAGCTCACGGACATATCCGATGCAGTCCACGACATTTCTTGCAAAACGGGATACGCTTTTTGTAACGATAAGATCTATCTTGCCCTGTTTACAATCCTCGATCATCAGCTTGAACTGGTCACGGTGTTGCAGGGAAGTGCCGGAAATACCTTCATCCGCATAAATCTGTACGAGTTTCCAGTTCGGACTTTTACTGATAACATCATGATAGTGGTTTTTCTGCAGTTCGTAAGAGGATGTTTGTCTCGGATCATCCGTGGATACCCTTGCATATACGGCAACACGCTGTTCATTTTCAACAGCAAAGATATCTTCCTGTGGAAGTGCTGGAATCACATCAAGTTCATCAAGACTGACACCTTTATAACGTTCCCTGATCTTATTTTTCTGGTCGGCAACAGAACCGGCCTTATGCTCATTTTCGTTCATGACTAACCACCTTCATTTTTATGATGAGTTTATTATAAAATTTTCATATCAAAATAAAATAGACCATACGGACACGCATATCCCTATAGTCTATTCCAAAGAAAAATAATTTGTGTGAAAATGATGTGCCGTTACCTCTGCCCATCTTTGGATGCAAGCTCCCAGCCGTTTTTATGCATGGCATCAACACTTGCTTTTATCAGCTCAAAGATGAAGCGTTTCTCATTCTCCGAGCATTCTTCCATGAGAATATCGATATCCGTCTGATATGCAGTGGGATTGTGCATCTGCACTCCGGCAAGCAGTTCATCTATGGTAATGCCGAGGGCATTGACGATACGGATGATGGATTCCAGACTGGCCTTTCTTTTTGCATTTTCAATGTGGCTTATGTAGGAAACGGAGAGTTCCGTTTTTTCCGCAAGCTCTGCCTGTGAGAAATTGTTCTGCTCCCTTACTTCCTTGATGCGATATCCTATCTGTCGGTGGTCGACAGATGACTGCTGCGTCTGATTCATAATAGTACCTCCTGTTTTCTTTTTCTTACGCACAGTAAATTATCTATCAATGGGTGAATAAAAGTTGGGTAATTTGATAAAGCAGAGTGGAGCAGAAAGGGAGCAAAGTGCGAAATATGTCGAACGATTTGTGTTGATGAATCTGCATACGGATGGTATGCTTATGAATGAAACCAGACGATAAAAGGGTGATAGAAACAAGGGAAAATAAGGTTTCAAGGAGATAGAGGATTGAACTGCATATGTCTGCTGTTCATATTTTTTTATCTGCATACTCCACTTCACTAGAGTAAAATACACAAGAGATATGGTTCTAATATTTCTTCTGTTTTACGGTTACAATATGTATATCGTACAGATAGAAGAGAGGTGTAACTTACTTGCGTACAGAGGAGTACATACCAAAGAGGGTAAAAGAATTATGCAGCAAACACAAGATTTCCAAATACAGGCTTGCACAGCTCACTGACATGTCACAGACGGCTTTGGGAAATATAATCAACAAGAAGAGTATACCGACAGTACCAACCTTGGAAAGAATCTGCGATGCATTCGGAATATCAATCGCACAGTTTTTTGCCGGAGAAGGTATGCGGCCTGATCTGACAGATGAGCAAGAAGAATTATTGGAAATATGGGATGACCTGAATGCGGATGAACGGAGAATCTTGATGAACTTCGTAAGAACGCTGAAAAAGTAAGGGGAAGCAGTTCAATTGTATCTGAAATGGCTGCTTTCCCTTTTTCTATGCATTCTTTACGGCAAAGAAAGTGATGAGGATGTATATGAGTGTACGGGATGAGAAATTCAAAACAGTGATCTACGATCTGATGAATGGTGCTTACAATCTGGATGAGTGCGAGATTGAGGAAAGTAAAGTGGTGGAGGATGAATTTGCAGAAGGAAAATACTGCGAACAGCTATACGCCCAGATGCTTGCTGCTTATGAAAGGTTGTGCAACAGACTGCATGAGCCGTCCGGGGAAGATAAGGACGTGGAGATAATTATATCTTCCCTGCTGGATATCGGCAGATATCAGAGCATGAAGATGTTTGATTACGGTGCATTCTTTGCAAAGAAAGAAAATAACCAATAAATGGATTACAAAAATGGTGTGACTATGGTTGGACAGCCACACCATTTTTGTTATAATATAAACTCAAATACATTTAAAATCATAGGAGACATTATGATAACTTTTGATTTTTTTAACGATAGTGCAACAGAGCTTGTAGAAAAATTCTGTGAATACTATAGGTTGGATAAGGAAACGGTTGAGGATTATTTTATTAAGGTCAACCGTGATACATTATCGCCGGAAACATTGGTGAAAAAGTTTGATTTAAAATTAAACGAATACGATAGCAGTCAAATGCAGATAGTGTGCCGTCATATGACAACATCTACAGAAGATGAAATCCATTCCTTTATGGATAAAGGTATTCTTGATTTGAAGACCATGCTCCAAGAGGACACCCCTTTATCTCGATTTTTATTAGAACATAAAATTAAAGTGAATGTTGATGAACACAAAATAGAAATTAAAGGAAAAACATATCCAATATTGAGAGACCAAGAAATCTGTCCAGAATGTTATAATGGCAGAGAACGGATTTGCACAGGATATTCAAGATGTGATAGCTTTAAAAAACTTACTTATCTTGCAACCAAATTATATTATTATGATGCAACCGTGGAATGCTTTATTCATGCAACATTGGATGAAATGAAAGACTATTCGACCATTAGTAGTTGCCCAGAAATATTGAATACGCTAGATGATGTCCGTTCAGCAGTAAATGGACACTTTTCTACTACATACAATTTATGTTATGATTGGATGGCTAAAAAGAGAAAGTGTTATGTTTTAGAGTATGCTAGTCGTTGGTCGGAAATGGAAACTTTTGCTCCAATGAATTATAGAGAGGCTTACCGAGAGTATGAAAGCCTCTTATATTCTTGTGGCTTTGATTTCACAGATTATATGGAAGAAACCATACCGAAAAAAATATATGATAATATTACTTTTTTGAGAAGATTTATATCCATCTATTTTTATAACGAAGAGGAATATGGATCACTACTTGCTGGAAATTCAGTACCTCCAGAAGCATTAAAAGTGTTTGAAGTGAGGGAAAATGATTTAGTAGAAGTTGCTCGGCTTAAGTAGTGTTATATGTGAAGCATAGAAATACAGATAAAAACAATTCTGCCAAATTATACAAATCTGAAAATATCCGATTTTCAAGCTATCCCCGGGAACGTATCCCATAGGGGATAGTCCCCCCTAAGCCTTGAGGGCTAGGTATCCCTTTTTAATAAGAAGTTATACCATCTATATTAGACAGGATAAAACCCCAGACGGGTGTCCACATAGCGATAATAGGAATGACATTGTTTAAGCTGCTGAGGAGGATAAGCGGTTCAAATGTGATGCCGGGGATAGTCTCGGTATGTGTGATAGTGCTGTATGGTATGATGACAGGGCTAGCCAGCTCTACGTGCCGGGCGGTCATCATGATGACTGTAGTGGTCGCGGCGAAGATAAAGGGCAGAAGCCCTGATATGATGACTTCAGCCGGGATTGCCTGTGTTATACAGGCTGTGGCAGATCCGTACATAGTCATGGATGCGGGATTTCAGTTATCCTTTGCAGCGGTACTTGGGATAGCGGTCGTAGATCCTATGTTGGAAAAGATAGTGGGACATGGGGGCAGACTCTCCGCACTCCGGATCAATGTGTCTGTAACTTTGACGACAACGCCTCTGGTGGTCTACTATTTTTATCAGTTTCCATTGTATTCCGTTGTATTGAACATGGTGGTGGTGCCGTTTGTATCCGTGTTGATATTCTGTTCAATGGCGGCAATATTTTTCGGCATGATGCCGGGGGTCTGGGGATTTGCCTCTGTGACCGCACAGTTTCTTGCGATGCCGGTACGGTATATATTGGCGGCGTACCGGGTGCTTTGCGAACTTATGTGCAAATTGCCAGAATACAGTGTAAATGTAGGACATGTATCAGTGGAGATGGTTGCGGTATATTATGTGACTCTTGTTGTAGTGCTGTGGTTATTGTGCAGGATCAGACAGAAAAATATTGAGAGGTCTATTGTCAGGAGAGCTGCGGTGCTGGCGGTATTTTTCGCCGTGGCCTGTGTGACTTATGAGTACATGGCATATGACAGGAATTTCCGCGTTGTGTATATGGATGTCGGTCAGGGGGATGGGATTCTCATAAGATCGGGGAAAGGCGCCAACATCCTGATAGATGGCGGTTCATCGGACAACAGCCAGGTCGGGGAATACGTTATAGTCCCGGTTCTCAGGTATTACGGGGCCGCCCATATAGATTACGCATTTGTGACTCATGCGGATAGTGACCACATATCAGGACTGAAATATATACTCCAGACGGAAAATACCGGAATAATCATAGAGAACATAGTGCTTCCGCTTTACGGCATGCAGGATGACTTTGAGGAGCTTAAGGAAGCGGCGGGAAATGCAGGTGTAAATATTCTGTATATGAAAAAAGGAGATGCCATGGAGGTGTCTGCTGGAGGTGTGGATGAACTTTTTGGTAGAGATATGGCTAAGATATCGCTAAGTTTCTTGTATCCTGGTCCAGAAACTGGTATAAATGATATAAATGAGCTTTCTGCGGTCATAAGACTGGATTACCAGTCACACAGGATGTTATTCACTGGGGATCTGGGTGAAGCCGGAGAAAGGTATTTGCTAGATGAACATGCTGATGTGAGGGCTGATGTGTTAAAGGTGGGGCATCATGGAAGCCGTTATTCAAGTTGCGTTGATTTTCTGGATGCCGTCTCGCCTGAATTCGCGGTTATATCTGCGGGGGCGGATAACCGTTACGGGCATCCTCACGCGGAGACACTAGACAGGTTGGAAGCTCACGGAGTAGGTGTAAAGAGCACTATAGAATGTGGTGCGGTCAGCGTAAAGATTGACCGGGGAGGTTTGAAACTAGAACAATACAGATGAGTCCATGTAGTGCAGACGAACAAAAAGAAAGGATGATTGGTATGACAAAAAGACTAAATTTGCTGCTGGAATTTGTAATGCTGACCCTTGGAGCGGTGATAGCTGCATTTGCTATCGAAGAATTCCTTGTTCCTAACACGATTCTTGACGGAGGAGTTATCGGTATCGGTATCATGATCAATAACCTCACGGAAATATCTCTCAGTATTCTTACGATCGTTTTAAATGTTCCATTTCTTATTATCGGATCGAGACAGCTTGGAAAAATGTTTATAGTTAAGGCTGGCTATTCTATGATTGTTTTTTCAGTGTTTGTAGAGATATTTAAACCTCTTGAGAATGCAACATCGGAAACAATACTGGCTGTATGCTTTGGTGGTGTGATTCTTGGACTTGGAGTTGGAATCATAATCAAGTTTGGCGGATGTCTGGACGGCACAGAGACCGTGGCGATAATGCTGAATAAGAAGAAAGACTGGCCGGTTGGAAGGCTGGTACTTGGGATGAATCTCATTATATACTCTATAGCAGGATTGTTGTTTGGACTCGACAGAGCCATGTACAGTCTGCTTACATACTTTATAACTTCAAAGGTACTTGATATGGTGGAATCCGGCTTGGAGCAGGCGAAGGCTGCAATGATCATAACTGACGATGCCAGAGAGGTAGCTGACAAGATATACAAGCAGCTTGGCAGAACGGTCACTATCATGCAGGGAAAAGGCATGATAAGCGGCAATAAGACAGTGCTGTATTGTGTTCTCACGAGATTCGAGATAGGAGAGCTTAAGAGTATAATAAGATCCATTGATTCATCTGCGTTTGTCACTGTCACTGACGTGGCGGAGATCATAGGTAATCATATCAAGGACAACGAGTACAAGGAGCTCCTTGAGAAGATAGAGGAGAAGGAGGAATCTCTCACAAAGCACCCAGAGCATGAGAGCATGAAAGATTTTGAAAGCCTTGATAAACTGAAATAAACAGGTAAACGATACTGACAGATAAAAAGATAATCTTTTGAATAATATAAATAAGTGAAATAAAATAAGCCGGAATCCAAGCATAGAATGAGGTACTTCCTCAACGCTTAGATCCAGGCTTATTCTTTTATATGTTTTCTATAAATGCTTTGTGAATGCTGTAGTCGCTGTCAAGTTCCGGGTGGAATGAGAAGGCAAACTGCTTGCCGTACTTGACCGCCACGATCTTGTCATCAACTGTAGCAAGAACATCAACATCGGGTGAGACATCAGCCACATAAGGTGCGCGGATGAAAGTCATAGGAACCTCACCGATACCCTTGAGATCTGCCACGGTGTGGAAGCTTCCAAGCTGTCTGCCGTAGGCATTTCTCTTTACTGTTACAGGGAGTGTGCCAAGGTGTACAGTGTCGTCGCCTTCAATGTGCTGTGCCAGAAGAATCAGACCCGCACATGTGGCAAGAACTGGCATGCCACCCTCGATCTGAGATTTTATCGTATCGAACATATCGCTGTCTCTGAGGAGCTTTCCCTGAACAGTGCTCTCACCTCCCGGGAGGATGAGTGCATCGTATTTCTTCTCAAGATCCTTAGCATTTCTCAGCTCGATGCAGGATACACCAAGCTCGGAAAGTACATGCTCATGCTCTGCGAAAGCTCCCTGTACTGCCAATACACCTACCTGCATACTACTTACCCCTTTCTGCCATGAGGATTGCGATCTCCTGCTCGTTGATACCAACCATAGCCTCGCCAAGTCCCTCTGAGAGCTTAGCTACGAGATCTGCGTCATTGTAGTTTGTTGTTGCCTGAACGATGGCAGCAGCACGCTTTGCAGGATCTCCTGACTTGAAGATACCAGAACCTACGAATACACCCTCAGCACCGAGCTGCATCATAAGGGCTGCATCTGCTGGAGTTGCAACACCGCCGGCTGCGAAGTTTACAACTGGAAGACGATGATTCTCGTGTACATACTGAACAAGGTCATAAGGAACCTCAAGTTTCTTTGCTGCTTCATACAGCTCATCGGTTCTCATGCTCACGATCTCGGCTATCTGGCTGTTCATCTTTCTCATATGTCTTACGGCCTGAACGATATCACCTGTACCAGGCTCGCCCTTTGTTCTGATCATTGATGCACCCTCATTGATTCTTCTGAGAGCCTCACCGAGATCCTTTGCACCACAAACAAATGGCACCTTGAACTGTCTCTTGTCGATATGATATACATCATCAGCTGGTGAGAGAACCTCGCTCTCATCGATGTAATCGATCTCGATGGCCTGAAGGATCTGAGCTTCTGCAAAATGTCCGATACGGCACTTAGCCATAACTGGTATTGATACAGCGTTCTGGATTCCCTTGATCATCTGAGGATCACTCATACGTGATACTCCGCCTGCTGCTCTGATGTCAGCTGGTATTCTCTCAAGAGCCATAACTGCACATGCGCCGGCAGCCTCTGCGATCTTAGCCTGTTCAGGTGTTGTAACGTCCATGATAACGCCACCCTTAAGCATCTGGGCAAGTTCCTTATTTAACTTATATCTTTCTGTTGTTTCCATGTTGAACCTCCGTTATAATTAGATTTGCATTGAATCTGCATAAATTAGGTGAATATTCATAGATTCACAATCTGTAGGTGATTATAAAACTAAAGTGACATTATAGAAATAATCAATGCGTGAATATAAAAAGAGGTCAGATTGCGCTAAAAATGTTGAACAGACATCAAAAATAATGTCAGATACAAGTCTACTGACATGCAAATAGCAACCTGAATATCGATTTAAACTGGTATCAGCGGGTAATAACCAGGAGTGTGGAGGAGAAAAAGTATGGCTGCAACCAAGAAAAAAGAGAAGAAGAACGCTATGGCGGTCATAAATCAGAATATAAAGTCCGGAGAATTTGCAAAGATCTATCTTCTGTATGGCAAGGAGAGATACTTGGTAAATCAATACAGGGATAAGCTTCTTGGCGCACTTACGGATAAAGATGATAATCTGAATTTTATGAAATTTGCAGGAAATGGGGTAAATACGCAGGAAATCATAGACTTTAGCAATGAGATGCCATTTTTTGCAGACAGGAGAGTGGTCCTCGTAGAAAACAGTGGTCTCTTCAAGAGCAGTAATGAGGAGTTTGCGAAAAAGCTTATTAATATAGAAAATACATCCGTGGTCATATTTGTGGAGATGGATGTCGACACCAGATATAAGCTGTATAAGGAAGTTGACAAGAACGGAGAGGCTTTGGAATTTGTAACTCCAGATGAGAAGATGATGGTGACGTGGGTAAAGTCGATCTTCCGTGACGCGGAGGTGGCAACGACCGATACGGCGATATACAGGATAATAGAATCCGCCAAGATGGACATGAACTGTATCAAGAACGAAGTTGATAAGATGATAAGTTATGCCGGGGATACGAAGCAGGTGAGTGAATATGACGTGGATCTTCTCTGTAGCCAGGACGCTGAGAGTAAAGTGTATCAGATGATAGATCTTATCATAGCGAAGCAGAAAGAAAAGGCTGCAAGAATGTATCATGATCTCCTGGAAAACAAAGAGGCACCGATAATGATCAATTCATGTATCATGAGACAATATAACAAGCTGCTTCTTGTGAAGATGGCTATGGCTGAGGGTGCTCAGGATGCATCGCTGGCAAAGTTAACCTCGGGACCAGTATGGGCAGTAAAAAACTATAAGGCGCAGTGCAGGCCGTATACGGTGGAACAGTTAAAGGGGATAGTAGAGAAGTGCAATGATATGGATTACAAATTAAAGACCGGTCAGGTTATGGACGCGGCGGCGCTTGAGGTAATGATAGTGGAGCTCTGTGAGATGTAGTTATTATGATATTTTTATAAATCGTCGAATATTTGCAATAAGTCTGTGAAATGTGCGATATACATTTTGCAGGCTTATTTTTTTGCAATACCCCCATGTGAAAAAATTGCCGCATAGGCTATGTTATGCTGTCAGTATAAGCAGAGTTTTGAATTGAAAACAGTGCATTATATACCACAGGTTTACTTTAAAAATAGACAGGTGCCGTTAATATTATAAGTAAGTGAACAAGGTGGCTTCGAATGGACTGATGTTTAACAGGATGGAGGTTGACGATATGGATAAAGAAAATGTGTGGGATACAGCAGAAGATATGGGTATGCTGTACGAATTTGACCAGACAGGAGAGCCTGAGACTGGTGAAGCAGATGGAGTGGTCAGCATAGAGGATTCATTTGTCATGTCAATGAGGAACAAAGGGTACGTCGATCTGGATTACATGTCAGCTGTCACGGGGGCATCTGAGAAAAATATAACAGACAGACTTTCGGGCAAGGCGATATGGGTTGATCCTGACAGATATAAAACGTCCAAAGACACATCGGTATCCTGGGTGTCAAGACAGCAGCTGCTCCGGGGCAACCTCTATAAGAAATTGGAGTCGGCGCGTATGTTACTGAAATCTGTCAAGGAGATGGAAGACACAGTGATCCTGCTTCAGAAAGAGCTTCCTGATATGGTCTCAGGTCAGGATATCCATATAAATCTGGGCTCGAGCTGGGTACCTCCAAGATATATCGAACGGTTCATCGGCGAGCTTCTGGGGATGATAGTGGATCCGGATGTGAAGTATGATGACTTCAGGGGAGTGTGGACTATAGAAAAGTCGTATGCGATATCGTATGTCAACAATAATTTCACCTACGGTACCGATCGTATGTCTGCGCTTTCCATCATAAAAAAGATGCTGAATGCAAAGCCTGTGGCGGTGTATGACAGTGTGCCAAAGCCTGAGCGGGATGGGGAAATGAGAGTGCTCAACAGAGACGCTACTCTTGAGGCTCAGGAGAAGCAGAAACTGATAGCCAGTGCATGGCAGGATTTTGTACATGGAGATCCGCAGAGAGAGACAGAACTGCAGGAGATCTACATGAAGAGATACGGATATACCTGCAGCAGATATGACGGCAGTTTCCTTGAACTGGCGGATATGGCACCGGTCATGACTCCGTATGCGCATCAGAAAAATGCGATCGCTCATATCATATTGGGGAAGAACACCCTGCTTGCACATGAGGTCGGAAGCGGTAAAACGCTGGAGATGTGCGCAGGGGTGCATGAACTCATAAGGATAGGACTTGGGCACAGAGCAGTGATGGTCGTTCCAAATACGACTTTTTCAGCCATGAATGATACCTATAGACAGCTGTATCCGTCGGACAGAGTCCTGGCGGTATCGCCAAATAAGGATTTCACTCCCGCAAAACGCAAGGGAACACTTGGCAAGATGAAGTCGGGCGAATATGATGTGATAATCATGGCGTATTCATCATTTGACATGATAACACTCAGCAAGGAGTGTTCATTTGCCAAATGGGAGGCCAGACTCAGAACATACAGGAGTTATATAGGGCGGTGCAGGACGTATGCAGAAAGGTCAAGAGCTGAGGCTGAGCTTAAAAGGCTGAACGACGCTTACAGGAAGTACAGGGAGAATTTCAAGGATTCGGACACAGCCTGCTTTGACGACCTGGGGATAGATATCCTGGTGGTGGATGAGGCGCATAATTATAAAAATATAACAATAGACGGACGAGTCACCAACATAGTGGGCATGCACGCCAAGGGCTCCAAGAAGGCAAACAGTATGCTTGAGAAGGTCCAGTATATACAGAGCCTTGATTCGGGACACGTGGTATTTGCAACTGGAACGCCCATCACCAACTCACTTGCCGACCTGTATGTGCTTCAGAGATATCTCCAGCCGGTGGAACTGGAACTTTGCCATATAGACCATTTCAATGACTGGGTAAACACGTTTTGCGAGCAGCAGCACAGTTTTGAGGTTGACGTGGATTCCAAGAATTTCAGGTTTACCACGAGATTTTCAAAGTTTCACAATCTGCCTGAACTTATGGCGATGTTCAGCGAAGTGTGTGATTTCTATCAGGTATCTGCGGGCGAACTCAAGCTGCCGGACTTCAATGGCTACAATGATGTACTTGTGCACAAATCCGATGCGCAGACGAGGTACATAAACGATCTTGCAGACCGGACGGATGCTATAAGATCCCATAGAGTAAGAAGGAGCGAGGACAATCTTCTCAAAGTCACGGTTGATGGAAGAAAGTGTGCTCTGGACATTAGACTTGTCAGACCTGATGAGACAGGTGATAACACTGAGAACAAATGCGGAAGCTGCGCCGATAATGTAGCTCGTATTTATTGGGAGAAGCCGAACACAACGCAGATCGTGTTCTGTGATATATCCACCCCGAGGAATGGATTTAATGTATACGATGAGCTGAGAGGAGAGTTGATTAAAAGAAATATCCCGGATACAGACATTGCATATATCCATGATGCTGCGACAGACGCACAGAGAAAAAAGATAGAGAAGAGCTTCAACGATGGAAAGGTAAGGATACTGATCGGCTCAACCATGAAGCTTGGCATCGGCGCAAATGTCCAGGAGAGGCTGATCGCTGTGCATCATCTGGATCAACCATGGAGGCCGGCCGATATGGTTCAGAGGCAGGGCCGTATTCTCAGACAGGGAAACCTGAACAGCGAGGTGTTCATATACAGGTATGTCACAGAATCAAGCTTTGATTCTTATACATGGCAGATCCTTGAGAACAAGCAGAAGTTCATAGCCCAGTTCCTGTCGGGTACGATGTCCGCAGTTCACAGGGAGGAGACGGACACTGCGGATACGGTTCTCAATTATTCTGAGATAAAGGCACTTGCCATAGGTGATCCTTTGATAAGACAGAGGGTTGATGTGTCAAACAGTCTCGAGCGTGCCCGCATCAATCAGAGACAGAGGAGAAAGCAGCTTATCAGTCAGCAGGACTGGCTGGACATGGCCCCGATAAGACTTCGGGCAATACAGAGACGCATAAAAGCTATGGAGTACGATGCAGGGTACTATCATATAAATAAGCATCCGGTTACAAAAGATGATCGTTCCATGTTTGGTGATGATCTTATGTACGCACTGGAGAATAATTCATTTGCTGAGTATGACCGCTTTTTTGAAAACTATCAGGGGTTTGACGTGATGCTTCCGAAGAAGATGGATCCGGCTAAGCCATATGTGCTGCTAAGGAGCGGAAGTGGCAATTCCTATGAGGTGAAGATGGCTGGCGGACGTGGAGTTGGCTGTTCAAAGAGGATAGACAATGTGCTGGAGCATCTGCCTCAGGAAAGGGAGAGGGCGATCAATGAGCGTGAGCAGTTTATAAAACAGATAGAGATGGCACAGTCTGAGATACAGAGAGGAAATGAGTATGATGTGGAAGTCGACAGGCTCGCCTCGGAGCTTGCAGATATTGATAAGACATTGAAAGGAGACATTGCGGTATGAGTAATGATATCAATATGAACATACCATCGGTTTCGGTGGATGATTTTGTGGAGGAAATGACAAGGGTGTATGTTCCGACGATAAAAGCCGGATACCCGATAAATATGATCCCTGCGGCCATGCTGTGGGGGCCTCCGGGTGTTGGAAAGAGTGATGGAGTCAGAGAATTTGCAGACAGGCTTGGAACGGCTGCGGACAAGAGGGTGAATGTCACTGATGTAAGGCTTCTGCTCTTTTCTCCAGTTGATCTCAGAGGCGTTCCGGTGGCAGATGCCCAGCGCAGATTTACTGACTGGCTGATGCCGAGAATATTTGATATGGATGCGTCGGATGATGTGATCAACGTGCTGTTCCTTGATGAGCTGACGGCGGCCCCTCCATCGGTTCAGGCGGCTGCATACCAGATAACCCTCAATCGCTCAGTTGGAGAGCACAGACTTCCAGATAACACGATAGTTATTGCAGCAGGAAACAGAACGACAGACCGCTCAGTGGCATACCGCATGCCAAATGCCCTGGCAAACAGACTCATGCATTTTCAGATAAAGGTAAGTGCGGGATCGTGGATGAGATACGCGCTCAACCATGGGGTAAATCCACTCATTCTGGGATATCTGTCCTATGATTCCTCAAAGCTTTGCAGGGCCGAGGTAGGATTGGATGTGCTTGCATACCCGACACCGAGAAGCTGGATGGCGGTCAGCAATGTTCTGAATGCGGTTGGAGAGACAGTGGATCCAGGTCCATACAGCAGACTGATAAAGGCAAATATAGGGGAGGGGGATGCCGCCGAGTTTATAGCCTGGTGCAAGGTATACAGCAAGCTCCCAAAGATCGAGGATATATTCGCTGGACGGAAGGTAGCATATCCGGGAGCTCCGGATGTTCTCTTTGCCTTGATCAGCGGGATAATTTCGTATGCTGTATCTGCATATAAAATGGATGGAGACAGATCACTGTCACTCACAGAACTTGATAATATGTGCAGATTTGTAAATGGATTTCCGAAGGATTACATCGTGTGTACATACAGGAATATACTTCAGATAGAAGGACTTCGCGATATGCTCGTGAATGCGGAGGCATTTATCTCATGGATAAAGAAGTCAGACGATTTTGTGAGGAACAACAGAAAACTTCTTGATCAGTGTAAATTCTAAGGAGGGTATATGGAGCGTAGAAAGGTTATAGAGGCGATAAGTGCAGCCCGTAGCGAAATAGTCATGTTGTATCCATTTTATGGATCAATACTGATGAACCTCAGAGTTGCTCTTGCGGATTGTGGTACGGCTGCAACTGATATGAGGCGGCTTATATTTGACCCGCAGTTCGTCCTCAGACTGAGCAGTGAGGAGCTTCAGTTTGTGATGATGCATGAGGTTATGCACAATGTACTGAGACACTGCATAAGGGGGGCGGATAAAATAAGTGAGATATACAATGTTGCGGCAGACATAGTCGTGAATTCAGATATTATGAAAAGCATGGGTGTCACATCATTTGCGGTTGACGGCTGTGAAGTTATGCACAAGGCTCCCGATGGCAAGGAGGGATACCTGTACAGTGCAGAGGATATATATGACATGCTACTGGTCAGAGGAATGTCTTTGCCCGGAGGAGATGAGAGTTCAATGCAGCCTGCAGCTCAGGCAAATAAGGAGAACAAGAACCAGCCACTTGATCGGCACGATCTGTGGGGACAGATAAAGGTAGATCAGGAGCTTGTAGATGAGCTCAACAGGATCCTCAGACAGGCGATAGATGATGCGGGAGAGTCAGGTCTTGCAGGAATGCCGATGGAGATCAGGAGACTGGCGGCAGAACTGCCGGATGCTGGACGTGTCAACTGGCGGGAACTTCTGCATGATTTTGTACAGACTGCATGTGATGATTATGATTACAGCTTTAATCCGGTGGATAGAAGATACTCGGACAGCGAATTTCTGCTTCCGGCATTTAATGAGACAGAGTCGTACAGTGTGGAGGATATATGGTTTGTGGTTGACACCAGTGCATCGGTGGAAGATGAAGCTCTTGAAGTTGTATACGCGGAACTTAAGTCCGCGGTCATGCAGTTCACAAGCTTCAAGGCTATGCTGAGCTTTTTTGACCTCCAGGTCACGGAGCCTGTAGAATTTGACGATGTCGATTCGCTCATGGACATAAAACCTGTGGGTGGAGGCGGAACGGATTTTGACAGCATATTTGAGTATATGGCAGACAATATGGATGAGAAACTTCCGCGGGCGGTAATCATCCTGACTGATGGATATGCAGAATGGCCGGCCGAGGAGATGAGTCAGGGAGTTCCGGTCTTGTGGATAATTGTAGATTCGAACAGAATATGTCCGTGGGGACTCACTGTGCAGATAGAAGGTGAATAGGGCAGTAACGACAGGAACATAGATCATGTTGGTTCATGACAAGACCTTGAGGTCTTTAAAAGGGCATGAAAAAACAGCATCCTTGTGGGATGCTGTTTTTTATATAACTATGATTGGTTCAAATATATGCAGCCGTTTAATATATCTAATCCTCTGTCAAAGTTACTTAGTTATCATGCTGTATAAGATTAAGCCATCTTGTTTACAGCAACTGCAAGGCGTGACACCTTACGAGCAGCGTTGTTCTTGTGGTAGATGCCCTTTGAAGCAGCCTTGTTGATCTCAGATGTAGCAACTACAAGTGCCTGCTGTGCAGCAGCCTTATCACCAGCAGCAATAGCAGCCTCAACCTTCTTGATAACAGTCTTAACCTTAGACTTGATCATCTTGTTTCTAAGTGTCTTCTTCTCGATAACATTGATTCTCTTCTTTGCAGATTTGATATTAGCCAAAATTCTTACCTCCATAAATTCTAAATAAATATAATAAGGTTTTACATTAAAACCGGACACGGACAATTCAATGTAAACATACTCACATATAATAGATGAAACACAAAATCTTGTCAAGTATAATTAAACAAAAAATGCCAAAAATATAAGTAAAACTGCAGACTTTGTGAGTGACACATAAACCCCAAAACACTTTGTTACGCGCCTTTACATCAAAACACTCAGATGGTATTATTATAGAAGCAAATAAACAGGAAACAGAGAAGTACAAATGGCTAAATATAGATTTTTTCAAGTGGTAATGGCACTGTCGCTGGTCATACTTATCATTTCGGCAGCGGTCATGTGTTCCTTTATGGTCAGAAAGGTTTCGCAGGTAAACTACAAGCCTTATAAAGATGGGAAGATAACATCGGTTATGAATACTGGACAGACGGAAGAACTATCAGATCTCGATGCGTGGGTAGAGTACAGCATAATAAGTGACGGTCTGGATGGTACGGAGAATGACGACTACAGAAAGGGTAACATCTACATTTCAACGGAGAATGAGATACGTCTTGACCAGCTTAGGGATATAAAGTCAAAGGCAAGCAACGGTGTGTTTATATCGATCGTCATACTTATAGCCTGCTTTGTGGTGATAAGGAGAAGGAGACTCTATGAGTGCGTCGTGTGGGGCGGTGCAGCGGGAGTTATAACAGGTATCATAAGCTTTCTTATGATGCTCCTTTCAAAAAATGGCATATTATATGGCATGAAGAAACTCATATTTGACGGGGATCCTACGGTGCTTTTTCCCGGACATGATGTTCTGCCGGATATCATTCCGTCGGGACTTGGAGTGAATGTGCTGTGTGTTTATATGGGTACGATATTTGTGGGACTGGCAGTTACGATCATCGTGAGAGTGATCAGCTACAAAAAGTCACGTCCACATAAATTCAAATAAATGTTACTTATGCGGTTACGCGGATTGGAGAGTCTGCATATGACCGGAAAATATGGAGGTAGGTATGAGAAAAAGAATTGAGGAGTGGATAAACTGGGTGCTCTATGATGAGCTTATAGCCAGTAAGATCAATGCACCAAAGCATTTGCTTGGTATTCACGATTACGGAGAGGGCCAGATAATCGTGGTGTACAAGCCGGGGGCTATCAGAGTAGAGGTTACATCCAGAACCGGCAAGAAAGTTCACAATATGGAGCGCATGACCAACGAAGGTCTGTATGCGATATACTTTGAGAAGAAGGAGTATGATGGTAACAAGTACAATGTTGTAACTACATATGAGGATGGCACGGTTGTGAACAGTGCAGATCCATATTCATTTGAATCACTCATAACAGACTTTGACACATATCTTTTTGCGGAGGGCAGACATTACAATATATATGAGAAGCTGGGCGCGCATCCTATGACGATAGATGGTGTCAGCGGTACATATTTTGCAGTGTGGGCACCACACGCAAGACGTGTCAGTGTGGTCGGAGATTTCAACCTCTGGGATGGAAATGTAAACCCTATGCAGATCACGGCAAATGAGGGAATATACGAGCTGTTCCTTCCTGGCATTGAACCGGGGGCGGTATACAAATATCAGATCATGACCAGGTACGGAGAGATATTATACAAGGCTGACCCGTATGGTAATCAGTGTCAGATGAGGCCGGAGAACGCGTCTGTCGTTGCTGATATAAGCAGTTACAAATGGAAGGACTCATCCTGGATGAAAGAGAGAGACAAAGTCAGCCGTACTGACAGAATGCGCATGCCGATGGCGATATACGAGATGCATCTAGGCTCATGGCGCAAGAAGGTTGAGGACGATGATGCAGGTTTCTATTCATATAGAGAACTTGCACCGATGGTGGCAGATTATGTGAAGGAGATGGGCTACACCCATATTGAGCTTATGGGTATATCAGAATATCCATTTGATGGCTCATGGGGATATCAGGTCACCAATTATTACGCACCGACCAGTAGATACGGAGCTGCGGTGGACTTTATGTATTTTGTTGACTATATGCACAGCAAGGGAATCAGTGTCATTCTTGACTGGGTACCCGCACACTTCCCTAGAGATGCGCATGGTCTTGGAAGATTCGATGGAATGCCTCTCTATGAGCATCCAGATCCAAGACGAGGAGAGCACCCTGACTGGGGTACATATATATTTGACTATGGTAGGAATGAGGTTGCCAATTTCCTCACGGCAAATGCGCTGTTCTGGGTTGAGAAGTTCCACATAGACGGACTCCGTGTGGATGCTGTAGCATCCATGCTGTATCTCGATTATGGCAAGCAGGACGGACAGTGGCTGCCAAATGAACACGGCGGCAATGAAAACCTTGAGGCTATCGCACTCATGCAGAATATAAACCGCATCATGGAGGAGAGAAATCCTGGTGCATATCTCATAGCAGAGGAGTCAACAGCATGGGCAGGGGTAACGGCACCGGCATCCATGGACGGACTCGGATTCCTGTTCAAGTGGAACATGGGTTGGATGAATGACTTCCTTGAGTATATGCAGATGGATCCTTATTTCAGGCAGAACAATCAGAATATGCTTACATTCAGTCTGTCATATGCGTATGCTGAGAACTATGTCCTTGTCATATCCCATGACGAGGTTGTTCATCTCAAGCGTTCAATGATAGAAAAGATGCCGGGCAGCGAGGAGAACAAGTTTGCAAATCTCAGAACGGCCTATGGATTTATGTATGGACATCCAGGCAAAAAACTGCTCTTTATGGGACAGGAATTTGCTCAGCCAAGGGAGTGGAGTGAGGCTAGAAGTCTTGATTGGTTTGTTCTTGACAATCCGCTTAACCAGGGGATGGAGAGATACGTCAAGGCGCTCAACAAACTGTATAATACAAATGATGCGATGTATGCAAATGACACTGATCCGATGGGATTTGAGTGGACAGACTGTGACCATCCGGATATGAGTATACTCTCATTTGTAAGGCGCGGTTCAACACCGAAGAAACAGTTGCTGTTCGTATGTAACTTTACACCAGTTGAGAGAGATGATTACAGCATACCGGTTCCTTGTTATACCACATACAAGGAGATACTGAACTCAGATGATGTACAGTTTGGCGGTAAGGGCAGACTGAACATCAAAGCCGTAAAGGCGATGGACAAGAAGAATGCAAGAACACCATACAGCATAGATATCACAGTTCCGCCGCTTTCCACCGTTGTTTTTGAGTATGATTACACAGACATGACACCTGAGCTTGAAAAGAAGGAGGCTAAGGCTAAGGTTGCTGCAAAGAAGCGTGTGGACGCTGCAAAGAAAAAGGCTGCAGCTGCACAGAAGAAGGCAGAACAGATAAAGAATGACGCGGAGAAAGAGGTATCAGAGCTGAAGAAAGATGCAGAGAAGAAGAACGCTGAGCTGAAGAAAGATGCAGAGAAGAAGAACGCTGAGCTGAAGAAAGATGCAGAGAAGAAGAACGCTGAGCTGAAGAAAGATGCATCTGAGATATCAAAAAGGTTTAAGGATGATATAGCTGATATGGAAAAGTCAGTGACGGTTGTTGCTAATGACATCAGGAAAGATATAAAGTCACGAAAAAAATAAACTTGCAATATATATGAACAGGCCATATAATGTCAGTGTAAGTGCAAAGGGGCACAGAACAATATCGTTCTGTGTCCCTTTTTGTATATAAAAAGCGGGCGAGAGTGGCACGCTTTGAAGAATCCATGTAGTTTTTAAGGAGGAAACAGTATTATGAAGACAGGAAAAGTAAAATGGTTCAATGCAAAGAAGGGCTACGGCTTTATATGTGATGAGGACGGCACAGATGTTTTTGTCCATTTCTCAGCACTGAATATGGAAGGATTCAAAGCTCTTGAAGAGGGGGACACAGTAGAGTATGAGGTCGTGGACGGAGAGAAAGGTCCACAGGCTGCCAATGTGACAAAACTGTAATACAATGCGGTATCTGTCAAAACAGCCATATATTTAAAGCGAATACATGTTGAATTAGGAGAACATCCCCGGGTTATGATTACAGATGATCAGGGGATGTTTTTTTGTGAGCAATGAACTTGAGTATACTATTGCAGGAAACTGTGGTGAATATATACAAGGCTTCGTGTTACATAAATACAAGAATATTATAGATATCACCATATGCTAAAATCGCATGTCTGATATAATAAAAATAACAGATATTTAAAAATCATCTTGACGTCTAGCGATGATAAAATGTAGAATACACATATATGGTGAAACATGTTTCATGCATTGCTGTTGCTGATAAACAGTTAAATAAACAGGCACGTATTTATTTTAGATTATAAGGGGGATATGTACCATGAAGAGATTTGATGTTGTGGCACTTGGAGAGCTGCTCATAGATTTTACACAGAACGGGCTCAGCGGCCAGGGCAATATGATGATGGAGGCCAATCCAGGCGGAGCACCATGTAATGTTCTCGCTATGCTGCAGAAGCTTGGCAAGAAGACTGCATTTATGGGAAAAGTTGGGGATGATTTCCTTGGAAAAATGCTTGCCGGTGTTGTGGCTGATGCCGGGATCAATACAGACAATCTGAAGTATGACAGTGAAGTACATACCACACTTGCATTTGTGCATACATATGAGGATGGCGACAGGGATTTCTCATTTTATAGAAATCCGGGGGCGGATATCATGTTGAGCGCGGATGAGGTGGACGAGAGTATTATAAAGGATACCAGATTGTTCCATTTTGGATCACTGTCTCTGACATATGAGGTTTCACGTGCTGCAACGCAGAAGGCTGTGGCAGCAGCGAAAGAGGCTGGATGTATCATCACATTTGATCCTAATCTTAGGGAACCGCTCTGGAAGACTCTGGATGAGGCTCATGAGCAGATAGAGTGGGGCATGAAGCAGTGCGATGTACTCAAGATATCGGACAATGAGATACAGTGGTTCACAGGCAGAGAGGATTTCGATGAGGGCATAAAGCTCCTTCAGAATACATATAATATACCTCTGATACTTCTCTCGATGGGAAGGGACGGCAGCCGTGCATATTATGGTGGTGTGATGGCAGAGGCGAAGCCATTCATACAGGAGAACACCATAGAGACTACAGGTGCCGGTGATACATTCTGTGCCTGTGTACTGAACTACATACTGGACAATGGACTTGATGATCTTGACGAGGATAAACTTACGGAGATGCTCACATTTGCAAATGCAGCAGCATCGATCATCACAACACGCAAGGGCGCACTCAAGGTAATGCCGGAAAGATTCGAAGTGGAAACATTGATAGCTGACAGAACCGTAAGTTAACATAAAAGGGGACAGGTACCTCCGTCTCCGTGAAGATAGATATGGAAAAGGAGAAAGATAAATGGCGGCTTCAAAAATAGTGAAAAAAACTGCAGAATATATTAAGAGATTTGAGGAGAGATACGATGAGCTCAAGTGGCTATATTGTGAGCTGTACAATAATAACATGGAGGCATTTGACTGGCTGTGTGATTCTCTGTATGGTTATTATCAGGAGAGGAATGCTGATCTCAAGAAGTTGGACAGAAGCCGTGTCAAGAATCCGGACTGGTATAAGCAGAATGATCTGCTGGGTATGATGATGTACACAAATGCATTCGCGGGAACGCTGAAGGGTGTAAAAGAAAAGCTTCCATATGTGAAGTCATGTGGTGTGAATTATCTTCATTTTATGCCACTGCTGGAAAGCCCTAAGGGCAGGGATGACGGCGGATATGCTGTTGCGGATTTCAGGAAGGTAAAGCCTGAGCTTGGAACCATGGAGGATCTGGAGGACCTCACTGCAGAATGCCACAGACAGGGTATAAGCTGTTGCCTGGACTTTGTGATGAACCATACAAGCGAGGATCATGAGTGGGCAAGGGCAGCGAGAAATGGAGATCCTGTTGCGAGATCCAGATATTTCTTCTATGATGACTGGTTTGTTCCGAACATATACGAGGAGACCGTGCCTGAGGTATTCCCAACTACGGCGCCTGGTAATTTCACATGGATAAATGACTGCAATCAGGTGGTCATGACCACATTTTACCCATACCAGTGGGATCTGAACTATGCAAATCCTATGGTATTCAACGACATGGTAGGCAACATGCTGTACATGGCAAATAGAGGTATAGACGTCATAAGACTTGACGCAGTTCCATATATATGGAAGCAGATAGGCACAAACTGCCGTAACCTGCCACAGGTTCATACTCTTGTGCGCATGATGAGGATAATCAGCGAGATAGTATGTCCTGGAGTTCTCCTTCTCGGAGAGGTCGTTATGGAGCCTTCCAAGGTAGTTCCATACTTTGGAACAGTTGACAAGCCTGAGTGCCATATGCTCTACAACGTAACCACGATGGCGTCTACATGGAACACAATAGCCACAAAGGATGTGGGACTCTTAAAGCGCCAGATGGATCAGGTGTGTGCACTTCCAAAGGATTATGTGTTCCTGAATTATCTCAGATGTCATGACGATATAGGCTGGGGACTTGATTATGACTGGCTGGCACAGTTCGGTATAGATGAGGTGGCACACAAGAAGTTCCTGAATGATTACTTCACAGGAAAGGGATATAACAGTGATTCCAGAGGCGAGCTCTATAACGATGATCCTAGACTCGGAGATGCCCGTCTGTGTGGAACGACAGCGTCCCTGTCAGGACTTGAGGCTGGACAGTACGAGGCAAATGCAGACAAGATCGGCCAGGCTATTGCCTGTGATCTCATGCTTCATGGATACCTGCTGGCACAGAGTGGAATTCCGGTTCTGTACAGCGGTGATGAGATAGGACAGACAAACGATTATACTTATAAGAATGATCCAGATAAATGTGCGGACAGCAGATATCTGCACAGAGGAAACTTCCCATGGGACAAGGTTGAAAATAAAGATCCTGTAGCCATGAAGATATTTGACGCGCTGCGCCACATGGAGGATATCAGAGCATCGCATGATGTATTTTCATGTAATGCAAATGTCTACACCATAGAGACAGGATGTGCAAGCGTCCTCGGAATAGTGAGGGAATATGCAGGACATGAGCTGAGGGCATTCTTCAACTTCAGCAATATGGATCAGCTCATCTGGACTATGCCTGAGGATCAGGCTGACATATATACAGATCTCATATCAGGCAAGACACTCCGTGAGCTTGGAGCAGTCATGCCTAGATATGGATGCTGGTGGTTCTACAGATAGTTATTCGGAATCTTTTTTATAAAACATAAGAAGAGTATTTTTGATAGAAGGCTTAAAGACTGTGTTATGGTCATAGCCTTCTATTTTTTCGTAGGTTAGGTTTAAGCCAGAATAGTTTCTCCCTTGTAAATCGTTGTAAAAATTCTCAATAGAAAAAATGAAATTTTTATCTTCGTCTGCACCTACGGTTACATAGACATTAGCATTCAGAGTCTGTGTTCTGTTGTAATATTCATCTTCGTACGTAGACATAAATTTGCCGCCAGTATTTGCCCACATGGAAGGACTGCCAATATAATAATTTGTAAATGTATTTTTCCCTATAGTGTCATTATGGAACAGAGCGTAGTATGCCCAGTAGCCACCAAGGGAATGTCCTGTGAGAGTCATATTTTCAGGGTTTACAGAGTATATTTCTTCCAGATAAGGGATTAGGTTATCTACAATAAAATGCAAGAATGAATCAGGGTTAGTCTGGAGATCTCTTTTCCTGATGACATCATAATTGTAAGAGTTTGGATATTCTATGCTGACAAGTATAACATCCTGTATCTGGCCAGATGTCGAGAGCTTCCATGAAAGCGTGTGAAAGCCTTCGTGAAGCTTTCGGGTGTATCATATCCATATTCAAGTGCAATGTCAGTCACCGTGCGGTTGGAGGAAATGAGTTCTTCTCCAGCCAGGGAAAGCCGGCGGTTCCTGATATATTCCCCTATAGTATATCCAGTGATTAGATGAAATACTTTCCTGAAGTTGTCGGGAGAAGAGTAAGCCTGCCTGGCTATTGTATTTTGGTCTAATACTTCACCGTCAATAAGGTGAGTCTCAATATAATCAATTGCGTTAATAAGTCCTTCGGTCCAATTCAAATGGTTTTCTACCTCCATGTAATGTATGTATATCACTATAGCACATATTTGTAGTAAATTGTTATAATGGACATATGAAAGTCATATCGGTTTGTTAATATGCAGGTCAAGGAGGTGATGATGTGGAGAGAAATGACATAGAGGCGTCAATAAATGCCGCATATGCAGAAAAAAATTCGGAGACTTCAAAAATGGAAATGTTCGCTCTGAACAAGATATTGTTGGTGGAGGATGATATACACATAAGTGAGGTCATACATGACTACTTTGTCAGAGAGAGTGGAGGTCAGATGTATGTCGAGGTGGCGTATAATGGCGATGACGGATTGGACAGTTTCATGATGGAGACATTTGATCTTGTGCTGCTTGATATCATGCTGCCAGGGATGGATGGTTTTGCGGTGTGTCGTGAGATGCGAAGGAACAGTATGGTTCCAATATTATTTCTGACGGCTAGAGATTCCGAACGGGATATTATGCTGGGCTATGATCTGGGCTGTGATGACTACATAGTGAAACCATTTTCACTTGCAACTCTGTATGCCAAGTGCAAGGCGCTTATCAAGAGATCCAAGGGGACTGACAGCAATGGAGAGCTGGTATGTGGAGCGATAAGCATGAATCCGTCAAGATATATGACGAAGGTAAATGGCGTGGAGGTCGATCTTGCACCAAAGGAGTTTGCTCTTCTGAAGATACTTCTTGAGAATAAGGGAAAGGTTATCACAAGAGAAAGACTGCTCGTTGATATCTGGGGTTATGATTATGAAGGAAGCGACAGATGCGTGGATAATCATGTAAGAAAGCTCCGGGCAGGTATAGGCAGTGCAGGAAAGCAGATAAAGACTGTGATAGGCAAGGGGTATCAGGTGAAAGAAATATAATTTATATCAGGCAAGAAATGATGATAAAAATGTCTGTATTAGAAAGTCTGGATTAGAATGTAAAAAGGGAGAAAAAACGATATGACTGATAAAAAGAATAACAATAAGAAATATACATCGGCAGTAAGACGTGAGCTTAAGCGTATAGTGAGGCGAAAACTTTGGCGCGGTTTTCTGGTTGCAGGAGTTATGGTTATGCTGATCATCATAGCCGCACTTGGTTTATTGACTATAGTCAATTACAACCAGAGATCAGGATTCGACAATGATGTGAGAACAGTGTGCAATGGAATGTACAGAGTGATAAAAGATGGTGAGAGTGATCAGGAAATACGGGAAGATATAGAGGGGATACTCAGCAAATGCAATACACCTTATTTTGTATCAAAGGTTTACAGATATGACGATGGGGTTAAGCTGTCAGGACAGGATGCATGGCTTGAGGATGATGCTGAGTTTGAGGAAGATGCTGCATATGAGGATGACGCTGAGCTTGAGGATGAAGATAACAGCTCAGATACAGGCTCAGGGGATGATGATTTTCAGCCGGGAGACAGATTTGTTGAAAATGGTGTAACCTATGAGTGGATATCCACGGATGAAGGTATAACAGCTGTCAAAGTTCAGTCAGAAGATCAGGTATATGAAGATATAAGATCGGTTTCGGAGATATACCATGACTTTGTTGCGCAGGGGAAAGACAATGTGGATTTTGTAAATATGGAAAAACAGTATGAGAGCTCAAGAGCATATTTGAATGATGTATTTGAGAGGGAAGGGATGGATACCAATACAGATTATGAAGAGGACATATCCTGGAGAGGATATTACTACAGAGGCAGAACTGTGACTGTTGGTGGAAACGATTATTATGTTGCAGCTGCGATGTACGAGGATCCATTTACAAGATCTGAGATGGGGCTGTTTCGTATCATTATATATATGACGCCATTAGTTCTTCTGTGCTATGTGATAACGGCGGTGATATCCTACAGGAAAAAGAAAAAAGAGATCATTGAGGATGAGACCCGCAGAAATATCATTGCAGCTATAGCACACGACGTGAGAGGCCCGGTTACCGCCATATCAGGATATGCGGAGAACCTGCAGCAGATAGTTCATGATGCTGAATCAAGGCATTACACGGCCTCTATACTGGATAATGTTTCATATATCAATGAGATGATAACCGGTATGCTCTCATACATCAGGCTGGAAAACACACTGACTATTAAGAATGACAATGTGGATATGGCGGCGCTTGCCAGACAGGTTACAGACAGGTATACAGGTGAATTGGAGAATAGGAATATAGAGTGCGAAATTGCCGGTCATGCTGAGATACTCGCCGATGCAAGACTCATGGATATCATGCTGGATAATCTGATCATGAATACAATAAAGTATTCGTCAGACAACAGCATTGTAAATATTGTTATAGATGTGGGCAGACTGGTCATATCAAATGATATGGATGGTGAGATAGACTGTGATCCATCTGAGCTGTGGGAGCCTATGAAGAAGGGGAATTCAGCCAGAACCGGACATACAGGAAATGGTCTGGGGCTGTCCATAGTGAAGAAAATACTTGATCTGTCAGGATTCACCGGAGAGATATCTGTGGAAGATGGAAAGTTTGTGGTTACGATCATCTGGAGTAAATAGACACGGATTATGTAGATTGAATATTAAAACGTATAATAACATATTTGACAGAAGTTATATAGATAAGAGGAGGCTGCCCGGCGTAAAACGGACAGCCTTTTATTTATAAGTACAACTAGCTAAATACCGTGTTTACTATATGATACTGTGACTGCATACATGATAATATGAAAAGCCGCAGATCGTGTTTCTGATAGTCTGTATATGGTATGATATAAAAAATATTTATCTAAAAGAAACCAAATGCGGAAAATCCCCCACTACATTAGTGAAGGAGGTAGGAGAGTTGGCTGGTCAAAAGAATAACAATGTGAATGACGATTTAAACAGACATTTTGAAGAGGTCTATGAAAAGACAAAACGCAGCGTGACCCTGTATCTGATAGCAAAATGCAAAGGATTTGATGATATAAATGATGTGCTGCAGGAAGTGTATATGGAGTATTTCAGGACAATACAAAAGAAGGGAATAGAGTATGTTGATGACGAGGAAGCATTTCTGATAGCGCTGTGCAGAAGAAAGCTGGCATCATATTATTCGTTCTGGGACAGGATAGCTAATCGGACATCCCTGGATGTGACAGCTGCATCTGAGCTAAAGGAGCATATGGATCATGAGGAACAGTGGTGTGATATGGAAGAAGATTTCTACAGGAAGGAAATGCTGCAGGATGTGAAGAAGATATTAGAGCAGTAACCGGATTGTGTACAGAAGATCTTCTATCTGTATTACACGATGGAACTGACTGTGTCCGAGATAGCAGAACTGCTTCGAATGAAACCACAGACGGTAAAAAATAATTTGTTCCGAACCAGAAAATATATAAGAAAACTTTTGGAAACTAGATAAAGGAACTTCTAGAAGATAGATGAGAGAACGGAGGTAAGGCTATGAATGAAAAGGATTTCTTCAAGGATGCAACTAAGGACATGATTGTGGATCTGAAGGAAATTGATATGAATATGACAAATGATAAGAATAATGATATGTCTAGGAACAAATCAGAAAATAGATCACGCAGATCAATATACAACAAAATAGCGGTGATCGTGATAGTGTGTGTTATCTCACTGAGTACGATAGGAGCCGGTGCCAGCGCCATTTATCACAAATGGAGTGATGGAACCAGAGATGAATTCCAGGTTACTGGTGGAGATATGGAGAAATATGAGCAGTCAGGGCTTGCCCAGTTTCCAGGTGATGAATCAGGAGTGAGGGAAGTTACGCAGAATGGTGTAACGATATCGGTGGCTCAGACTATTATAGACAACTACTATGCCTATGTGTCATTCAGAATAGAAGGCTTTGATATAAAGGCGGGAGAAACTCCTGGCTTTGAGACGCATCATTGTACTTTGGATGGAAAAGAGGTTAGCAATCTCAGCAGCTTTTATGCCAGGAATGTTCTTGATGAAAATGGACAGCCAGTGTTCAGAGATGATGAACTGGTTCAGAACTATGTGCTCGAGGATGGCAGCATGGAATATCATATTCTTCTTGACTCTGAGGGGAAGAAGGGCTTTCTTCAAGGTAAAAAGCTGGCGGTCGAGTTCGGTGATCTTGGAGTTTATGATGACTATCTTGATGTGAAAGTTGACAATGATGGCACTTGGAGATTTGAATGGGAGCTAGGTGGAGATAGCACTTCCGTGACAAAAGAGACACATACAGTCCTTAAAGATACAGGGGCGGTGGTCACCGAATGTGAGGTTTCCCCGATATCCATCAGGGCAGTGCTCGATATAAGCGGTGTAAAGAACATGACCTCAGATGAAAAATATGCAGTCCTTTCCGGTGTGAAGCTGAAGGATGGAACAATGCTTACAGATATCGTCGAATCGGGAAACGAAAATACAAACACATCCGGAGAATACGAACTTCTGTTTAACACAAACCGAATATTGGATGTAAGCCAGGTAGAAAGCCTGCTGTTCTGGAAAAATGCAGGCGAAGATGCGCAATACACCCTCAATGATTTCTACGAAGTGCCATTTAACTGATATTTTTCTTTGGTGTAAAATAGCACGATAGTGCCATTGACTGAGATTTACCATTTCTTGCTATGAAGTATGCGATGCCATTATTGTGTGATTATACACTTGCATGTAAAGAATACAAAACAACTAGAAAATCCGTATATTGCAATATGCAACAATCAGCAGTTAAGAACTAAATTAAAAGATAAGATTTGATGTTCTAAGAATTACAATATATTCAAGAACAGAAAGAAAGCCCACCCGGGGTATATATAGCGATCGGTAGTGCAGTCGACTGAGTTTCAGCGTTTCTTGCTAAGGCGAAGCGCGCAACGCCCTTATCGCGTGCGTAGCCGCATGCAGATAGAAACAAGCTGAAACGAAGGAAGACAAACGTGATCGATTATATACCCCGGGTGGGCTTTCTTTCGTCCGTCATACAACTTAATTCTTAGAACATCTATACAGCAGATCCTCCCAACGACGGTCAACCTCCTGCTGATACTGAACGAGAAGGTGCTCGTTCTCAGGCTTGAACAGGTGCTTGAACCTGCCCTGCGTTCTCAGGAAGTCCTCGATAGGAAGCTTCTTCTTAGGAGAGTAGGAGAGGATCCATTTGCCCTCGATAACCTCGAACAGAGGCCAGTAACATGTCTCGACTGCCAGCTTGCAGATGTCCATGATCTTCTCTGTAGGGTATCTCCATCCTCTAGGACATGGTGACATGACGTTGAGGAAAGCTGCGCCAGGTGTGTAGATAGCCTTCTCAGCCTTCTCGTAGAGGTCACGCATGTTGCCGAGAAGAGTAGACTGTCCAACATATGGGATGTCGTGTGCAGCCATGACCTGGGCGAGATCCTTTCTGTTCTGCATCTTACCATTTGACTGTGAGCCTACTGGTGTGGTTGTTGTGTCAGCATACATAGGAGTAGCTGATGAACGCTGGATACCGGTGTTCATGTATGCTCCGTTGTCATAGCACACATATACCATGTCATGTCCACGCTCCATGGCACCTGACAGTGACTGAAGTCCGATGTCATAAGTTCCGCCATCACCGCCAAATGTGATGAATTTGTATGTGTCATCTATCTTGCCTTTTTTCTTCAGAACGTTGTACGCTGTCTCAACACCGGAGAGGGTAGCGCCTGCGTTCTCAAATGCATTGTGTATGTAGCTGTCCTCGTATGCTGTGTAAGGATACATGAAGGTTGAAACCTCAAGACATCCTGTGGCGTTACCGATGACCGCCTTGTCGCCCTCGTGAAGGGCGCGGAGTACAGTTCTGACAGTGATAGTACCACCGCAGCCTGCACACATTCTATGACCTGGAGCAAGACGCTCAGGCTTGTTCATTACTTCTTTAAAATTATATGCCATTTCATCTTACCTCCTACTGTCTAAGTCCTATGTACTGATACTGAGGGATCTCAGCATCGTTCTCGATCATGTCCTCAAGCTGTGCAAATACGCCTTTTGCGCTCTCCACAGTGTAGTCACGACCGCCGAGACCGTAGATGTAGCTGACAGCCTTTGTGGTTGCCTGAATGTCATACAGGTGCTCCTTAACCTCTGCTGAGAGAGGTCCGCCGCCTGCTCTGAATCCTTCCGATCTGTCAAGGATTGCCACAGCCTTGGTGTGGGCGAGAGCCTTTGCAATATCCTCACCAGGGAATGGTCTGAACACTCTGATCTTCAAGAGTCCGACCTTCTTGCCTTCGTTTCTCAGTTCATCTATAGCTTCCTTTGTTGTTCCGGCAGCAGAACCGATCATAACGATGGCGTAGTCAGCGTCGTCAAGTCTGTACTCCTCAAAGAATCCGTAGTGACGGCCTGTCATCTCCTCGAATTCCTTTGCAACGTCAAGAATAACCTGCTTTGCATTCTTCATGGCAGTGTTCTGAGCCATCTTAGTCTCCATATAGTAAGGAGATGTGGCGTAAGGACCGACAGCCATAGGCATCTCAGGATTTAACAGATACTGCTCAGGGGTGTATTCACCTACAAACTTCTTTACGAGATCATCCTCGATGAGGGTGATGTTTTCAACGGCATGGCTTGTGATGAAACCATCCTGACATATCATGATAGGAAGTCTGACATCCTTGTGCTCAGATATTCTGTATGCCTGAACAAAGTTGTCATATGCCTCCTGGTTGTTCTCTGCGTATATCTGAAGCCAGCCTGTATCACGTGCGCCCATACTGTCTGAATGGTCACAGTTGATGTTGATAGGGCCGGAGAGTGCTCTGTTTACAAGTGCGAGGGCAAGTGGAAGACGATTGGACGCTGCCACGTAGAGCTCCTCCCACATGAGAGCCATACCACATGATGATGTGGCTGTGAGTGTACGGCAGCCGGCAGCCTCTGCGCCGATCGCTGCACTCATGGCACTGTGCTCACTCTCTACCGGTATAAATTCTGTATCGATCTCTCCATTGGAGATAAATGTTGAAACGAACTGAGGTATCTCAGTTGAAGGTGTTATAGGAAATGCAGGCATAACATCCGGATTGATCTGCTTTATAGCATGTGCCACAGCCTCATTTCCTGAAAGACGTTCTCTTATAGCCATTTATTTGCCCTCCTTCATAGTGATTGCTCCGAATTTGCACTGGTATGCGCATATACCACAGCCCTTGCAGTGCTCTAGGTCAAATGCGAGACGCTTGCCTGATACGACCGGAATGCATGAATCCGGACAGACAGGTGCGCACAGAAGACAGTGTACGCATTTGCTCTCGTCTAGGACAGGGGTTGAAGTCCTCCACTCACCTGTGTTAAATGCCTTGGATGTGCCACCGCCGTATACGTGGTTTCCAGGTGTGAGCTCTGTCCATTTGCTATTGTCATGTATCTTGCTTATATCTGTTCTCATTACTTCATTACCTCCCTGAAGGCGAGCTTTAATGCTTCCATGTTGCCTTCGATAACCTCTGGTTTCTTGGCAAATTTGTGCTGATATGACTGTCTCATATCTTCGAGGAAAGGTCCCTCCTCCATGATTCCACTGACAGCAACGATGGCTGCAAGCATAGGAGAGTTAGGGAAATTCTTGCCGAGAGTCTTCAGAGAGATCTCCTTGGCATCAAGTGTGTATACCCTGCCCTTGTAACCCTTGAGCAGTGGACGGACCTCGTCCGGAGTCTTAGGTGTATTTATAATGATGGCGCCATCCTCGGCGAGACCTGCAGTCACATGTACAGGTTCGATCAGAGATTCGTCAACTACAACCACATACTGTGGATCGTAAATGTTGGAATGTACTCTGATAGGTTCACTGCTGATCCTGTTGTAAGCAGTGATAGGTGCGCCCATTCTCTCTGGACCATACTCAGGGAATCCCTGAACATATTTACCTGTTTTGAATGCCACATCTGCGAGCAGCAGGGCAGCAGTCTTGGCACCCTGACCACCACGTCCGTGCCATCTGATTTCGATAGTATCTTTCACTTTCACATCTCCTGTCAAAAATTTCTCATTAAGTTCCATTTAATAGGAAAAATAATCCTTTTGATTATACCATTTATATATAATAAGTAAAGAATAAAATTAAGGATGTGTAGGGAAATACAGAAAAAATTAACGAATAATGGGGGATACACCTGAAAATGTTAGATGTTGGCGGGTCGTGCAACATAGAATCATAAACAACAAGGAAGAAAGGGATAAAAATACTGCATGTGTATATATGAAAGAGATCATCGCCAACAAAAAAGACAGATATGGGATCACCCCATAGCTGTCTTAAACGTTCATAAAAGAGATATTTACAATCTTACAAGAAAATGTATATAAGTCTGTCCGTCTACTGTCTGATTGTCGAGAAGGATCTCACCGTCATATTTTTTAGTGAGTTGTTTTAACTTATAAAGACCTATCCCTCTTGAATATCTGCCATCCCTCAGCGGCTTTGTCGAGTAGCCTTTGGTGAAGAAATCTTTCCGCATGGTGGCGGTGAGTGTAGGCCCTGCATTGAGAGTCTCAATGGATGTCTTCGTTCCATCTGAGTCGATCACTATCGCTATATGTCCTCCATCCTCGGTGGCATCAAATGCATTGTCTACCAGAATACTCATCGTATCCAGGAGTTCGAACTCAGCAGCCTTTGATGTGAGAGTTGAATTTTTGACATTTATATTGAGATCTATATTTCGCTCCTGGGCAAGGTTCATCTTGCTGAACAGGAATCCGGCAATCAGTTTCATGTTGATCCTCAGAAGGTAGGAATTCTTTATAACGTGATCGCTACATGAAGCATCAAGTTCCTTTGCCAGAGCGGCAGAGAGTGATTCATAATCAGTGCAGCTGATCGGCAGCATACTTATTGCCTGAAGTTCGTTGTTGTAATCGTGCTGTCTCATTCTAACCTGATCGATAAGCTCCTCTATAATAGGAAGATACTGTTCATAAGACTGCAGCTGCTTTTGAGACTCCATGAGACTCATGTAGTTTTTGTACATTCCAGTGTACAGGATGAGTATAAGAATAACTATAAACAGGAAAGTCATAAACACATTCATGAAATCTTTTGGTGATATACGCTGGTATAAAACCATGGAGACCATGAGGGCAAATACAGCGAGTACTATATTTCTGGAAACCTGGTTTTTTATGATGAGGGTTTCGTACAGCTTATCCATGTGCCCAAATTTGTACAGCAAAATAGCTATCACAAAAGCCATAGCTTCAGTTATATATGTTGTAGCATTGGTGAAAGGATTGTCTGTAAACTGCATGATGACAACCATCTGTATAAGATTCAGCACTGTCATGATTATAAGAGCTATTGCATAGCCAGTTATAATCTTCATTGGCGGATAACGGAAGACCAGAGAGTAGAATACAAAGCAGTAGATGTATGTTATCAGCGTGAATATGAACATGGAGTTTGTAACTGTGGCAATCAGAGAGACTGGTAAAGTCAGCAGAAGTAAAAGTGGAAGTCTCTTTGCTATCTGGGAAAATTTAACATTATATATCGCCATCAAGAATACTAAAAATACAAAGGTATCAAACAGTATCTTGGAAAGAAAGTCAAAATATGCAGCCATTATCTGTTCTCCAAATATTTTTCTGTTTCTGTTTTATATTTTCTGCCGATCGGTATGGGACTCTGAACTCCAGACAGCATCAAAAGACAGTTTGCTCTATCGTAGCTGTGTATGAAGCTGGGAGTAAAATAGTAACTCCTATGGCATCTGACAAGAGGAATATCAGGCTTTTCCATCAACGTGTCAAATGTAGAATTTGTTACAATAAAGTCACCGTTTACTGTGAAAATGTGTTTGTGGTGTCCCTCGGATCTAACAAAGATAATATCCTGAGGAATCACATGGAACAAGATTCCCTGTATATCTTTGAGCTGTAATTTAGTCGGAACGGATTCTGAACCGTGCATTACATTGTTTATGGCCGACACGACTTCATCACTGTTGTACGGTTTTGAAAAATAGTATCGGCAGTGATATTTGTTTATTACATCAAGACTTGGGTTAGTTACGTCCGTTATAAATACGACAGGAGTGTCTTTGTGCTCAGGTTTGCGCCTGAGATAGGAACACACGTCAAGTCCACTTTTGCCATCTCCAAGGTTGATATCAAGCATAAAAAGGTCAAATTTAGAGGAGTCGATGATGGCTGTGGCTTCATTGAAGCACGATGCGGTGAATACAGAAAACGCTGGATAGTGTTCGGCGATTATATGATTCAGGCCGCTGCGCTGTATAGCGTCATCTTCAACAATAAGTATATTCATTGAAATCGGTGATTGTTGGTTCATATCGTTGGTTCATATCAGTGTTCATTGTAAGGTTCCTCTGTTGTAACTGAAATATAAAAATTTATATAATAAATATGTTTTTTTCTTTAGTTAACTATAGTATTTTAACATACAATATTGGTATTATACAATAGGTAGAAAATAAGTATATGTATTTTATACACAAAAATATTTGCTGTTCACGTCGATAGACACGTCATTCGTGTCGATTTTTGCCTGACCTATTGGAAAATGTATACAAATCGGATAATATTGTAAGCACAGGATAATTGACTCTGAGGGGAGATTGATTATAAAGTGTCAGAAGATGTATGCGGTGTGCAGTGGTTCCTGTAAAAAGGGCTGTTGTACAGTATATGTGATCTGACGCACACTACCATTTCAGATGGCTGTTCAAGCTACTTGATATGGTATAGCCATTTATCTATCGTAAGAAGCTGCTGCAGATTACATACATCTGTGGCAGCTTCTTTTTTGTTCTGGCAATAGAAAAAGCGGCCAATCATACCTCTAAGTACCATCATATGCGTTACTGACACATAATCCTGTTTAAAAAATCAATGGAATATGGTATCATGTAAAGAAGCATGGGGTTTTGTATACATGAAGGACAGTAATCCCAACTAAAAAGACAAAAAGCTATTACCAGGAGGAAGAGTATGATTAAATTATTTGACAATGGTGCTTATCTTTTGCATGGCACAGAGCTGGTTGAGGATAATGCTGAGGCTGGTGCAGTCCTTGCATCAAAGATCGGCAGCGTTCCATCAAAGGAAGAGGCATCCAAGAACACACTTGCCTATGGAATATTGGAGAAGCACAACACATCAGACAACATGGACAATCTCAAGATAAAGTTTGATAAGATGACTTCCCACGATATAACATTTGTTGGAATCATCCAGACAGCCAGAGCGTCAGGACTCAAGGAATTTCCTATACCATATGTACTTACAAACTGCCACAATTCACTGTGTGCAGTAGGCGGTACCATCAATGAGGATGATCATATGTTTGGCCTTTCCTGTGCGAAGAAATTTGGTGGTGTGTATGTACCACCTCATCAGGCTGTTATACATCAGTTTGCACGTGAGATGCTTGCTGAGTGTGGAGCAATGATCCTTGGATCAGATTCTCATACACGTTACGGCGCTCTTGGTACCATGGCTATAGGAGAGGGCGGCGGTGAGCTTGCAAAGCAGCTCCTGTGCAAGACATACGATGTTGCAAAGCCGGGCGTTATCGCGATCTATCTTGATGGAGAGGTACAGAAGGGAGTAGGCCCTCAGGATGTGGCGCTTGCCATCATCGGAGCAACATTTGGATGCGGATATGTTAAAAATAAGGTTATGGAGTTTGTCGGCCCTGGAGTTGATAGGCTTTCAGCAGATTTCCGTATCGGTATCGACGTTATGACAACAGAGACTACCTGCCTGTCATCCATATGGAAGACAGATGACAAGATAAAGGACTGGTATGATATCCACGGCAGAAGTGAGGCATACAAGGAGATGAATCCTGGAGATGTTGCTTACTATGACGGAGTTGTATATGTTGACCTGTCAACAGTTAAGCCGATGATAGCTATGCCATTCCATCCAAGCAACACATATACCATCGATGATCTGAATGCCAACCTCATGGATATTCTCGATGATGTTGAGAAGCGCGCACTTGTAAGCCTTGACGGCAAGGTGGATTTCACACTCAAGGATAAGGTAAGAGATGGCAAACTGTACGTTGAGCAGGGAATCATCGCCGGATGTGCCGGTGGTGGATATGAGAATATCTGCGATGCCGCCGATATCCTCAGAGGCAAGAGCATAGGAGCTGATGAGTTCACACTTTCAGTATATCCTGCAAGTACGCCTATATATATGCAGCTCGCAAAGAACGGAGTCCTGGCAGATCTTATCGAGACAGGATCTATCGTTAAGACTGCGTTCTGTGGACCTTGCTTTGGTGCCGGTGACACACCTGCCAACAACGCATTCTCCATCAGACATTCAACAAGAAACTTCCCTAACAGAGAGGGATCAAAGATACAGAATGGTCAGATATCATCTGTTGCACTTATGGATGCTCGTTCGATCGCAGCAACAGCAGCCAACAAGGGATACCTGACATCAGCAACAGACCTTGCAGATATAGAGTACACACATCCAAAGTACTTCTTCGACAAAGCTATATATGATAGAAGAGTTTACAACGGTGTCGGCAAAGCTGATCCATCAGTTGAGATCAAGTTTGGTCCAAACATCAAGGACTGGCCTGAGATGGTTCCACTTACAGACAACCTTCTCCTGAAAGTAGCATCAGTTATACATGATCCTGTAACTACAACTGATGAGCTTATCCCATCAGGAGAGACTTCATCATACAGATCAAATCCTCTTGGTCTTGCAGAGTTCACATTGTCGAGAAAGGATCCTGAGTACGTTGGAAGAGCAAAGGCTATTCAGGCGGTTGAGAAGGTTCGTGAGGCTGGAGAGTGCATGGGTAAGGCATTCCCAGAGGTCAAGAAAGTTATGCATGCTATCAAGGAGAAGTTCGATGATGTATGCGGCAGCAATACAGGAGTTGGAAGTACCATATATGCTGTTAAGCCAGGTGACGGTTCAGCTCGTGAGCAGGCTGCATCATGCCAGAAGGTACTTGGCGGATGGGCAAACATTGCAAAGGAGTACGCTACCAAGAGATACAGATCAAACCTTATCAACTGGGGTATGCTTCCATTTGTCATAGACAAGGACTTTGATTTTGACAATGACGACTATGTATTCATTCCTGGTATCAAGGATGCTGTGAAGAACAAGACAGAAGTCATCAAGGCATATGTTGTGAACAAGAATTTTGCTGAGATAGAGCTTAGACTTGGAGAACTCACAGATGATGAGAGACAGATCATCACAGACGGCTGCCTCATCAACTACTACAAGTACAACTAATTTATATATTATATATGGTGCCGAGTGCGCCATGTATGTACATTTGCAGATTATGTATATTTTCAGATAATGTATATACGACGAGATAACAGGCATCATCATTGTGTGCATTTGCGCGGATTGGTGGTGCCTGTTGTTATTCATATAGCCTGTGTGATCCTGAGACGATGATACATAATGGCAAAGACGAAAGGATTTATTCTGACGTGATGATGTACAATGGCGAAGACGAAAGGATTTGCATCGTGTCGGGGTTGCCAAGACAAAAATAAAATTCAGGAGGTTTTTATAATGAGTAAATCAGAGATGGAAAAGATGCACACATGTGAGCTTTATCTTCCGGGTGACGAGGACATCGCCAGAGAGCAGATAAAGTGCCTGGACAGATTGTATGATTTCAATATGACCAGACCAACGGAGATGGTCAAGAGGCAGCAGATGCTTAAGGAGATGTTTGAGGAGATAGGAGACAACTGCTATATAGAGCCACCACTTCATGCAAACTGGGGCGGAAAGTTTGTGCATTTTGGAAATAACATATATGCCAACTTCAACCTGACAATGGTGGATGACACGCACATATATGTTGGAGACTATACAATGTTTGGTCCGAATGTCACACTGGCTACGGCGGGACATCCGATAGACGCAGATCTCAGAAAACAGGGATATCAGTACAATGCACCTATAACAATAGGCAAGAACTGCTGGATAGGTGCAGGAGTTACGATACTTCCGGGGGTAACTATAGGTGATAACACCGTCATAGGAGCTGGAAGTATGGTTGCAACGGATATTCCATCGAATGTGGTTGCTGTCGGAAACCCGTGTAAGGTTCTTCGTGAGGTAAATGAGCGAGATGCAAAGTATTACTTCAAAGATCACAGGATCGACTTCTTCCAGTACAACAACGTAAGTAAGAATGACTGATGAGGTGAATGAGTGAAGGTTATATGCAAAAGCTGCGGTAAAAAATTCGATCCTGAAAAGACAGGACATATGTGTCCGAGATGCGGTTCATGGTATGTGGAGAAAAACATAGATGGGCAGTTTGAAAGCGGAGCAGCCTCGGCAGATTCCGGTGATTACAATCAGGATCAGACATCATATACTGAAGACAAGAATAAACAGTATGGAAACGTGCACAGCGAGTGGTTCAAGAAGAAAGAAAAAGACGTACTCGATAATGAAAAGAGAATGGAAAAAGTCTGCATGATAATTATCATTGTATTTTTCCTGATAATAAGTTTGGGGATCGTTTATTCGGCGCTCACGTCAGATCATGACAAAAGTCTTGGGTTTGATGAAGAATCAGAAGACGAATATGAGGATACAGATGATGAAATATACAGTGGCGATGGGAATTATTATGTTGATAGTATCCCAGTCAAAGGATATGCATTTGGAGACAAGATGGTGAATGTGGATCCTGATGGAAATGCGGCGTGGTTGACGATCGATTCAGTGAAGCCTATAGATCTGGAAGATGCCGATATTCCCGAAGGATATGTAGTATATGACATGGAATATGAGATGGATGCTCCGGATGATGGGGATTCAGATGCAGAGGATATGTCAGACGGAGGGGATTATTTTGATGTATATCTCAGATCAAAATCCTGTATGATGTTGGAACCTATGAGTCAGGAGAACATAGACATTTTGGTGTCATATGATGGATATGCAGATGCCAATGACATATCAGAAGTAGTGGATGCTGATCATGGGCATATGTACTTTATGGTCAGGTCAGGCGATTACGGGTATATGGTTGTATATTGTCAGAATGATGATCCTGATTTACTGGAAGGTAAGTCTAGTCCTATAAATAATATATATGTGGTAGGTGAGAAGGCTGATGCGTCGGTTTGGTATGATGTGAGTAAGCTTGACACTCCTAAAGGAAAGTTATACAAACTATACGATGGAGAGTATGGACAGAAAATTGAGAATGATAAGAAATATACTCTTCCCGGTGGGGCGGAAATTACCACTGATGAGATAAGTTATCTGAGTGGAGTAGACTTTGATTATGACAGTTATGACTATTATCTGGTGAGCGATATACTGTTAAATCACGGCGCGAGAATAGGAAGCTTTGACATTGTGGTTATAGATACGGGCAGCGATACGGATCCAATAAAGAGAACGATTTCTTATGGCGAATATACAGATGACGCCCTTACTCCAATGTCTGTGGTGTATCAATATATTGTGTACGGTATTCCGAAGGGACAGGATAAGATTATAGATGTTACATATGAATTTGGATCAGTGTGGGATGAACTGCAGCATGAGAGCGGAAGACTGCCGGTTCCGGAGCAATAATATTATATATGATGCTATATAGATGAAGGATTATTTATAATATCCTGAATGATATACAGATGAAGTTATAAGAAAAGGCATACATGACTGGTGCAGTGAAATGCACTGTAATGTATGCCTTTTTTAGACTCGTGATATTTATTATTTTGTTGGCCGATGTGTCAATATTGCCAACAGGTTATTTCGAACTTAATCTCTTTGCTTACTGCTTTGATATGGCAGTTGCTTCAGTGCTCTTGGCAACCTCTACGATAGAAGAGGTAAGACCTGCGATTCCCTGGATCTCGGATGGAATGATGATCTTGGTTGCCTTGCCGTCTGCAGCCTTTGTGAATGCTTCGAGGCTCTTGAGTGTGATAACCTGATTTGATGGCATTGATTCATTAAGAGCTCTGATACCATCTGCATTTGCCTGCTGTACAGCGAGTATAGCCTGTGCCTGACCTTCAGCTTCCTTGATAGTTGCTTCCTTCTTAGCTTCAGCACGAAGAATCTGGGATGCCTTCTCGGCCTCAGCTTCGAGGATAACTGACTGCTTGTTACCTTCTGCGATGAGGATGGCTGACTTCTTCTCACCTTCAGCACGAAGAATCTGCTCACGTCTCTCACGCTCTGCCTTCATCTGCTTCTCCATTGCATCCTGAATAGCTGCAGGAGGGATGATGTTCTTGAGCTCTACTCTGTTGACCTTGATTCCCCAAGGATCAGTAGCCTCGTCAAGCGTAGCTCTCATCTTGGTGTTTATTGTCTCTCTTGATGTAAGTGTCTGGTCAAGTTCAAGATCACCGATGATGTTACGAAGAGTTGTGGCTGTCAGGTTCTCAATGGCCATGATAGGATTCTCAACTCCGTAGCTGAAAAGCTTTGGATCTGTGATCTGAAAGAATACGACAGTATCGATTCTCATTGTAACGTTATCCTTGGTGATAACCGGCTGTGGTGCAAAGTCAACAACCTGCTCTTTGAGAGTAACCTTTTTTGCAACCTTGTCAATGACAGGCATCTTCATGTGAAGTCCAACAGACCATGTTGCCTGATATGTTCCAAGTCTCTCAATTACATAGGCATGTGCCTGTGGCACGATTTTGATCGTACTGCATATAACAACAATCACGATCAGACATAAAATAATAATAAGTGCTGTTCCAATTCCGTCCATATTAATCTCCTTAATAATTAAAATAGTGTGTGAATAAGTAATAAAATAATGTACATCAAAGACATGCTGGCCTTTTTTGCTCTCCGTTACCGGTCTGCCTGCTCAACAATAGCTTTTACGCCGGATATCTCGCAGATTACAACTTCGGTACCTGTTGGTATGATATTGTTGCTTTTGGATCTTGCTGTCCATTCAACTCCATTAATCATAACCTGACCTTTTGACTTGAGATTGTCTATATCATCGGATACGATCACGTGTTTGCCGATGAGACTCTCTACGTTGGTTTTTACCAGTTTGTTGTCAAGATGTTTCTTGGCAATAGGTCTTGTTGTGAAAAAGAGAATGGTTGTTACAACAAGGAATACAACAATCTGTAGCGGTAATGAACCGCCGAAAAATGCGATGATCATGGCAACCAGTGCGCCACCGCAGGCCCAGATAGTTGTGAGTCCGAGCGATATGATCTCAACAATGAGACATACGGCAAATATTATAAGCCAGGTTACAATCTCCCAATTCATATAGAACACCTCCCTTGTGTAGGAAATCCTGATATGCGATAAAACTCGCATTGCCCTTGGCTAGTTTTCATTTTACTAGAAAAATAATTACTAAACAACATAAATATTCTGAATATACAATCCTTTAAAGTGCATTATATGCACGAATTATAAAATTATTAGGAATAAATAATAAAGGCTTGGTTAAATATGTGTAAGCTGTCTTGCACCATTCGGTAAAAACAAATATAATAAAAAAGCGGTTGCCGGGACTTCCCGGCGAGCCGTACACAAGCTTATGGATGGGAGAGAAAAAGGTGGCGGCAAATAACAAAAAGAGACGAATCTTAAATATAAGCCTGGCGGTTATAGGAATAATCGTCGTGGGACTTTTATTTAACAAGATACTTGAACAGTGGGCAGGCTTTCGGGCGATAATAGATAAAATCTCAGGCGCATTTGCACCAATTATAGTGGGTGCGGTCATAGCGTTTCTTATGAATCCGGTACTTGTATTTTTTGACAGGCTTTTTCATACGATATTTCAGGACAAAGTTATCACGGATAAGAAGAAACTGTTTAAGGTATCAAGAACACTGTCGGTTATACTCACAACTATAGTATTTCTGGGAATCATAACTGGTGTAGTATGGCTTGTGGTGCCACAGCTCTATGACAGTATCAAGCAGCTGGTTGGCAATATGGATAATTATTATTCCAACCTGCAGAATATGGTGGAGAACATCAATGAGAAATTCCAAAAACTCAATATCCCTGAGGATGAGCTGAACAAGTATATGAATACAGCATATCTGAAGCTGCAGGATATGTTGAACACAAAGATCATGCCTAATGTAGACAAGATCGTGGTGAATATAGGAAGCGGAGTATTTTCCGGATTGAAATTCCTGTATAATTTCCTTATAGGTATAGTGGCTTCTATATATGTGATGGCAAATAAAGAATATCTAGCATCAAGGGGAAAGAAGATCATATATGCTGTGTTCAAGGTAAAGAATGCGAATAATATCCTTGATGGTCTTTCAGAGATGTACAGGATATTTGGACAGTTTATCAATGGCAAGATACTTGATTCACTTATAATTGGATTGATAATGTTTATAGTTTCTACAATACTCAATCTGCCATATGCAGTGCTGATAAGTGTTATTGTGGGAGTGACAAATGTCATACCATTCTTTGGACCGATCATAGGCGCTATACCTTGTTTCTTTATCGTACTTATAGCCGATCCGATCAAGAGTCTGGTGCTGCTTCTTGTTATACTCATATTGCAGCAGTTTGATGGGAATATTCTTGGACCGAAGATCATTGGTGATACCACAGGACTTTCAAGTTTCTGGGTACTTACCGCGGTTATTGTGGGTGGAGGCCTGTTTGGATTCTTTGGAATGCTCCTGGGCGTTCCTGTATTTGCGTGCTGTTATATGTATATCAACAGGACATGTACTGCAAAGCTGCAGGATAAGAACCTGGCATTCAAGACCTCTGAGTATGAGAAGATAAAGAGGATTGATGAGGAGACGGGTGAACCGATATACAGGACAGAAGAGGAAGAGGACATAAGATTCAAGAAAAAGACTCCAGAACAGAAACAGGAAGAGCGTGAGAATAAGAGAAAGCTCAAGCAGAAACAGCATATGCTTCAGTATCCATCAGATCTACCTGACGATGAATACTCAAAGAAAGAGACGGCACAGAATATAGATGATCAGGATGGTGATGAAGATGAGTCCGATGATGATCCGATCAGTATCCTTGATAAATTCATGCATGTTATGAAGAGCGTTGCCAGCAGGGCGGATGCTGAAAAGCTAGCAAAAAATATTGTGGAAAATGATGAAAGTACCGGGCGTGATCCAGATGATACTGGAAAGCAAACTGCTGGAGAAGACCAGACTGAGGATACCGGAGCCGGAGATCCACACAAATAAAAAAGAATATCAATACGGGGAAGAAAGTCTGAGTCTCTGTATTACATAAGATAAAAGAACAGATTTGCTTTTACACAAATCTGTTCTTTTTTTCATCGTATGAATAATCTATGGTTGCAAGCTTTTTCTTTATACCATCCGCATCAACGCATAGAGAACTGCACAATTCGTCAAAGCTTGGATAATCGTCTCTGAGCTTTGTGTTGATGAAACTGAGAAGGACCATGGGATCCTTTGGAAGTGATGAATATTCCATAGTAAAATACCTCCTTGTGGTATATTGCGTCATAATATATGAAGTGATTATAAATATTATGGTTGAATTAGCAGCATAAAATTGGTATATATATAGTTTGTGGAAATTGTTCAGTGGCGCATATGCGTGACTTGGTCATGCATGCAACACTTGAATTTTACAATATAGATATAGAAATGGCAATAAGGAGTTAAATATGAGTACAAACACTGGTGCGGAAAAGAAAGGCAAGCTATCAGGAAAAGGAAGTAATCTGGCACTTCAGGCGGGGATTCTGGCTGGCGCTGGAATCGTGTCAAGGATCATAGGTCTGCTGTACAGATCCCCTCTGTATCAGATACTTGGGGATGAAGGAAATGGGTATTATGGATCAGCATATGCCATATATGCAATGGTCATCATGATAGCAACATATAGCATCCCAACTGCGGTATCGAAACTCGTCGCAGGCAAGATAGCAATGGGACAGTACAAAAGTGCCAGACGTATTTATTATTGTACATTTATATATGTAGTGATAGCAGGAGCTGTGGCGGCACTCATCACATACTTTGGTGCTGAGTGGTTTGTCAGTGATCAGCCAAATGCTGTGCTCAGTCTTAAGATACTTGCACCTACCATATTTATATCAGGATTCCTAGCCATATTCAGAGGATATCTGCAGGCCTACAATACCATGGTGCCTACATCTATATCCCAGATCATAGAGCAGCTTGTGAATGCCGCGGTAAGTATAATTGCAGCGTACATGCTTGCAAGACCATTTGCTGCGGGAACCACAGAACATGCAAAGTACGGATCTGCGGGAAGTGCCATGGGTACAGGTGCCGGAGTCCTTGGGGGATTGATATTTATACTGTTCGCATATGCGAAGAGAAGAAAAGGCATCATGGAGTCTGTGAAAATGGATACAAGCCCGGACACAGAATCCTATGGAAAGCTGTTTAGAATCATCATAGCAACAGTCACTCCAATCGTGGTGGCTGCGGTGGTGTACAATGTATTGACCCCTATAGATATGAAGGTATTTTATGTTGTCATGAAGATGAAGGGAATTGATTCGCTGGAAATGGCGAAATTGTACGGTATTTATTCTGGACAGTACACGGTCCTCACGAACCTTCCGCTTGCCATAGCAGCTTCAGTAGGAATCGCATACATTCCTGGAATATCAGGGGCGTATGCACAAAATGATATGAAAAAGACGAACAGACTTCTCAATCAGGCACTCAGTATGTCTATGCTTGTCACGATACCATGTGCCGTTGGAATGGGAGTTTTGGCAAAACCAATCATACAGCTCCTGTTTTCGGGAGCAGATCCGATGGCGGCTAAGTGTATGTATCTTGGATTTATATCCATCGTGTTCTTTGCACAGTCCACTGTGACAAACAGTGTGCTTCAGGCGATGGGCAAGGTGATGGCGCCGGTTATCAATGCCACACTTGCACTGGTGATACATGTGGTTGTCCTTGTGATCATGTTGTATTGTACTGACTGGGCACTGTATGCTCTGGTTCTAGGTTCCATAGTAAATTCACTGCTCATATGTATATTTAACCAGCGTTCACTTACAAAGTACAAGACCGGCAGGATGGACAACAGGAGAATATATGTTGCACCGACTATAGCATCTATCTTCATGGGCGTTGTCACGATCATTGTATATGAGGGCTGCCGAAAGCTTATCGGAAACTGGGTCATCTCAATGTTTGTTGCTGTATTTGTGGCGATAATATTCTATGCGGTGGCTATTCTCAAAGTCGGAGGCTACACTGAAGAGGAGCTCCTCAACATGCCAAAGGGAGGCCTCATCGTAAAGTTTGCGAAGAAATTCAGACTATTGTAAGTATCAGGGACGTTCCTTTTGTACCGACGAGTGTCCCCTTGTACCGACGAGTGTCCCCTTGTACCGACGAGTGTTCCTTTGTACCGACGAGTGTCCCCTTGTACTGACGGGTGTCCCTTGTACCGATGAGTGTCCTCCTGTCAAGGCTGAGGTTTGCTGTTGTGAGGCATGCCCTCTGTTAAGGTTCGCTGGATGATTCCTTTAGACGTGCCCGTGAGACGGTTCAGCTGTCTGATAGAAATACCTTGTTCGTGCAAAAGAGCAAGGTGTTTTTTCTTTTCTAAAAGGGGCAGTGATTGAAAATCGGTAATAGTATGGCATCCGGTTTCTTTGATAATTAGCTCTTTTGCAACATCATCTGGGAGCCTTTTGGTAAGTTTATGAATGTCTAGGCAATCGGCTTCTTCAGTTTCTCGATGAAATGTTGTAAATGCCTTCGAACCACCAATTAGATTGTTTATCAGTCCGATATCTACCAATGCCGAATTCCCTGACAGGTAACTGTAGATACTGCTCCAGGGGTAAGACTCGCCGGGAAAAGCTTCTATGCCAGCTTTGTACGGATTTTGGTGTATGTAGCGGACTACAGTGAGAAGGTATCGTTCATCGTTAACAGGTTCACTGTAATATCTGCCTTGCTGTAGGAAACCGGTTCTATCATATTTCATATTAAACCAAACCGCATAACGCGTGTTAATGCGGCGAAATACAGTCGCCAGTGGGGTGTTAGAGGTATGTATGAGAAGATGAACGTGATTAGACATCAGACAATATGCATAGATTTCAAATTGGCATTCTTTTTTGTAATAGCTCAGGATATCCAGGTATTTGTCATAATCATTCTTTTCTTCAAACATTTGCTGCCGGTCTGCTCCGCGAATTACAACGTGGTAAATGTTTGATTCAGATATAGCTCTTGGTTTTCTTGGCATAAAAGGACCTCCTCCAAAGTGATAAAATGTGATGTGTACAGTGTGGAAAAAATAAATGTTAAAATGTGATTCATGAAAACACGGTCATCAAAAATATAGCCATCAAAAACCAACCACGATAAGACAAAAAACAGTTATAAAGAGGTAATTGTTGAAAAATTGAAATGACTATGGGTTTCGTATAACATGATTCATATAATATCATTCATATGAAAATGGATTTGATTAGATACGATAGCTTAACGATCGTTTAAGAAAATCAAAACATATAATATTATACTATATTTTGAAAAGAAGTAAAGCGCTTTGTAGAAGCATATGATAGAATGTATCAGGGACGTTCCTTTTGTATCGGAATGTATCAGGGACGTTCCTTTTGTATCGGAGAGTGTCCCCTGTCATGCGAAAGGTGAAAACTCGATATGGGGCAATAAAAGGAGTAAAGTTGACATAATTGTTTGAGAGAACCATACGTGCAATGTCTGCGACAGAAGATGATAAAAAAGTATGATGCAGAAGATGGCAGATGTCAGTTGCAAAAATATTTAGACGAAAATTATTTAGACTTGATTAGGAATATATATCTAATGTGGGACAGAGGGACGCTCCTCGTTACAGAAGGAACGTCCCCTAGGGATTAATTATGGAAAAAGAAAAAAGAAAGGGCAGGACCCTTTTAAAGATATTCATAACAACATTATATCTGAGTGTATTTACCTTCGGGGGTGGATACGTCATCGTGTCTCTTATGAAGAAAAAGTTTGTTGATGAAAAACATTGGATAGAACAGGATGAGATGCTTGATCTTGTAGCAATAGCGCAGTCGTCACCGGGACCTATCGCGGTAAATGGAGCGATAGCGGTGGGATATAAAATGTGCGGTATGGCAGGGGCACTGGTGGCTATAGTCGGAACGATCATTCCGCCATTTGTTATCATATCCATCATATCTTACTGTTACAGCGCGTTCAGGACCAACTGGGTGATCAGTCAGATGCTGGAGGGAATGCAGGCTGGAGTTGCTGCGGTCATAGCATCGGTTACATATGATATGGGAGCAGACATAGTAAAGCAGAGGGATGATCTGGGGGTATTGGTCATGATAGCTGCATTTGTTGCATCCTACATATTGGAGATAAATGTCGTGTTCATAGTAATTGTCTGTGGACTTGTCGGTGTTTGTAGAGGACAGCTTGAGAAAAGAAGAGGGCGTGGGCATAAAAAGACAGGGGATACCTCTGACGGAAATCCTGAAAAACGCTCAGGCAAAGGGGGGATGGAATAATGATCTATTTGCAGTTGTTCCTAAGTTTCTTCCAGATAGGACTTTTCAGTTTCGGCGGAGGTTATGCTGCCATGCCGCTTATACAGGGGCAGATAGTGAAGATACATGGGTGGATGACCATGTCAGAGTTCACGGACCTGATCACTATATCCCAGATGACTCCGGGACCTATAGCTGTCAATTCGGCGACATTTGTGGGGCTACGGGTGGCCGGATATGCCGGTGCGGCGATTGCCACGCTCGGATGTGTACTCCCTTCATGTATCATTGTAACGGTCATAGTCAGGCTGTATCTGAAATACCGCAAGCAGGATGTTCTTCAGGAGATTCTCGACGGCATAAGACCAGCTGTTGTGGCTATGATCGCGTCAGCGGGAGCTTCGATATTTGTGACGGCGGTCTGGACTGGTATCGATATGATAAGTCTCGCAGGAACTAAGTGGAATCTTGTGGTGATATTTGCAGTGAGTGTTGTTCTGCTCAGAAAATTCAAGCTGAATCCGGTGTGGGTGATGCTGCTTTCCGGTGGAATGCAGGTGCTGTGTGAAGTGGGGACGTTTCTTTTGTCATGAAGAGCGTCCCCTGTCACGGGTAAGGTTTTAAGAAAATCAAAGCAAATGTACTTTTTTAATATATCTTTAAAGAAGAAAAGAGCTTTGTAGAAGTGTTTTGAGGGACACGGGGCACTCTTAGTGACAAAAGGAACGTCCCCAAAGGAGGTCAGATGAAGAAGAAAATATTGATATGTCTTATAGTGCAGATAATATGCTGGAGCATTATGACGCTGTCTGATTACATAGAAGAAACATATAATGATAGTTATAATCTGGTCGTTGTATTTGCTGTACCCCTGATATGCGTAATTCTGTATATTATATTCAGAAAATGGATATACGATAATCAGATTGTGCGGCTGAAAGATGTCGCCATAATCTGTGCGGCGTGGATGATCTGTGGATTGATACTGGGATTTCTGATTGGTGCTCTGGTTATGAATGAAATGTGGATAGTGCCGCAGGCTACAGGAGGATGGGAGCATCTGCTGAATGGGATCGAATACATGATGTTCGCCATAACACTTGCAGGAATACCATTTGTGGCGGTGGTTCTGATCGAGTCGGTTGTGGGGATAGTAAAGGTAGTTAGAAAAAGGGCTTGACGAGAGCTTTGGTAAAGTTGCACGGCGCAAGTAATAAGTTTTATAATGAAATGCTTCATCTGTGAGAGAATCAGGTGGAGCATTTTTTATGCATTGTGGCTAATGTATTAACCGGGCATATGAAGAGTTTGTATACCCCTTGACAAAAAGAAAAATATGAATATACTTACCAATGATAATTACATTGAGTAATTACACAAAATAATAATAAAACAATATTTGATAAATTTACAGGAAGGAATGCTATGACAAAGGAAAAGATAAAACAGGTGATGGATGCCTGCTATCAAGCTAAGAGAGTCAGAGATATGATGCCAAAGCTGCCAAATGGAGTCACACCGACTCATATACATTATCTTGATGTGATAACGAGACTTGAGAGGCCTGAGACTGAGGTAAAGGTCAGTGATATAAGTGATGAACTGGGACTCCCAAGACCGGGAGTGACAAAGACGATAAAGGATATGGAACGCCTCGGATTTGTGGAAAAGAAGGCTTCAGAGGCGGATGGACGTATTGTGTATATAAGGACCGCTCAGGCTGGCAGAGATCTGGTTTGCAAATATGTTGACGAGTATTTTACACGACTGGGGGAGTCTCTTACCGATATCACAGATGAAGATGCAGATATTATGATAGCGACCATTGAAAAAATTTATGATGTTATGAGCAAAAGGAGTCAAGACATAAGATGAGTGTACAGGATAAAACAGATTTTACACAGGGAAGTATAATTAGAAAAATGCTCCCATTCATGGGACCGATTCTTGGAGCATTGATACTTCAGGCTGCATATGGTGCGGTTGATCTGCTGGTGGTTGGAAGATTCGGTTCAACGGCGGGACTTTCAGCCGTATCAACAGGCAGCCAGGTGCTCAATCTGGTTACATTTGTGATAACAGCACTTGCTATGGGTGTCACAGTGCTTATTGCCAGATATATAGGCGAAAAGAACATGGATCAGATAGGAGAGCTTCTTGGAGGCGCCACGACCATATTTGCAATACTTGCGGTGGTGCTGGCAGTTGTCATGGTGACGTTTGCAAGACCCTTGTCCGTGTTGATGCAGGCACCGTCTGAGGCGGTCACTCTTACATCATCGTACGTGAGGATATGCGGAGGCGGAATATTTTTCATTATGGCTTACAATGTGCTCACCGCGATATTCAGAGGTTTTGGAGACAGCAAATCACCTCTTATATTTGTGTTTGTGGCATGTATAGTAAATGTTATCGGTGACCTTATTCTGGTTGCGGGATGTCATCTTGACGCTGCGGGTGCAGCCATAGCAACAGTGGTTGCCCAGGCGGTCAGTGTTGTCCTTGCGCTTGTGCTGCTGAAGAAGAAAAAGCTTCCATTTAAGATAGCAAGAAAAGATTTCAGATTAAACAGACAGTGCAGAAGATTGCTCTCGGTTGGACTTCCGCTTGCAATGCAGGAATTTCTCACGCAGATGTCATTTCTAGCGCTGTGTGCATTTATCAATAGACTTGGCCTGGAGGCATCATCCGGATATGGCGTTGCCTGCAAGATAGTCAGCTTTGCCATGCTGGTACCAAGTTCGCTTATGCAGTCTATGGCTTCATTTGTATCGCAGAATGTTGGAGCTGGAAAAGAGGACAGAGCGAGAAAAGCGATGCTTACCGGTATGGGCATAGGACTCTCTGTCGGCGTGGTGGTATTCATTGGCGTGTGGTTCTTTGGTGACAAACTGACATCAATCTTTACCACTGACGCGGCTGTTATACAGAGGGGCTTCGAGTACCTGAGGGGCTTTGCACCTGAGACTATACTTACCGCGGTGCTGTTCAGCATGATAGGATATTTCAATGGACATGAGAAGTCACTATGGGTCATGATACAGGGACTTATCCAGACATTGCTCGTTAGACTGCCTCTTGCCTATTACATGAGTATACAGCCGGATGCGAGCCTTACAAATATAGGACTTGCAGCGCCGATAGCAACATGCGCAGGTATTGTGCTGAATGTCATATTCTATATGGCTATGTCAGAAAATAAGAAAAAAGCGAAAGAACAGAAAGCATAGTTGAAAGTATGCTATACATGGCGAGAAAGCTCAGAGTGGATATTTGTTGTATTGACAAATATCCTTATGCACTACACAATATCGTTATATGATATCGATAAATGATATTGAGAAAGAGAAGTGATATTATGCCAAAGAAAGCTATGGATATTCTGACGGAATCCATGTTTTATGTGCTTATGGCATTCTCAAAAGGCCCGATGTGTGGGATAGATGTGGCAGATTATATAGAGGAGAGAACCGGTGGAAGGGTAAAGATCGGGCCGGCGACTCTGTACACTATACTGGGAAAGTTTGAGAAGGAAAAGTGGATAAGGGAAATTGAGGTGGAAGGCCGTAAGCGAACATACAGCATCACAGATAAGGGTATATCTGCATATGAGCAGGAAGTGGAAAGACTTAGAATGTGTGTGCGGGATGCTGAAGATGCAGCAGATGAAATGTAGAGATTCATTTGCAGCGGAGTGCGGACTATTCACAAAAAATTTATATGGAGGACTCAAAGATGGTGGAGAAAAAAGATACAAAAAGTGTGCACCGCATCATACCATGTCCGGATTATGATGTGACCGGAGTTGAGTGCTGGCTCTCATATATGGCGGAGCGGGGGTATATCTTGCGGGATGGTGGAGTGTTCCGTGGAATAGCTGCGTTTGACAGGTGCGAACCTAAAAAGGTGAGGTATAGGTTGCAGCCGGCTCAGAAAGGATTCGTGATATATGACAACGACGGACCAAGTGATGATGAGGTGGAGCTGAACGGCGCTTTTGGATGGAAGTACGTGGCAAAGTATGGAGTATTTAATATATACAGAGCAGATGATATGGATGCCAGGGAGATGGACACAGACACTGAGGTCCAGGCGATGGCGATGAATTCGCTGCATAGAAGTCAGAGGTTTAACATAATATGGATGTCCATCTGGATAATAGTATATCTTGCAATTGTCTTTACAAGTCAGCCGTTCCTATCGATGGTAAACAGAGGAAGCCTGATAAGTATTGCCCTCGTATTGTGCGTGATCATATTTATAGTGACCGGTCTGGTTAAGGCTGTGAGTCTGTACAGGCTCCGCAGAAAAATACTTGATGGGGATAGTCTGGGTTCGGGTACAAACTGGAGAAGAGGCGCCAGAATATACACAGTAAAGGCCGTTGTTGGAATAATTGCATATGTGGCAATGATAGTGTTTGGATGTATGTTTATACTGAGTGATGGCGTAGACAGAAACCAGATGCCGCTTTCCGAATATCAGGGAGAAGTTCCGTTTCAGACAATAACAGATCTGGTATCCTGCAGCGATATTCAGAAGGTAGATAACGTGGACGATGATGTGAATACGATCAGCAAATGGTCTGATATTCTGTGGCCTGAAAATTACAAGGTTTATGAGTATGGTGATATAGTTTACACAGATGGAAATATATGTCATGGTGGATTGGTGATAACCTATCATGAGGCAAAGAATGAATGGCTGGCAAATAAGCTTTATCAGGCTTATGTGCAGAGGGCAAAGCATCAGTCTGACTATGAGAAAATTGATATGAAGATAGCTGGGCTGGATGATGTAGATGCTTACTGGGACGGATCAGAGAGCGTGATCATGAGAAAAGGAAACAAACTTATAGTAGCCAGTTTCTACATGAGCGGCGAGAACAGACATGAGGGCGATCTGGAGGAATGGGCTGACTGCATTGCGGAGAGTCTGGAATAAAGAGAAATTCTTACGCGACTAATACAGGGGACACTCCTCGTGACAGAAGGAACGTCCCCAAAGGAGGAAACATATGGATAACAAGAAAATGATCGTAGTGAACATTATTGAAATCCTTAAGAAATACACAGATGAAAATCATGTTATCAGCCAGAAAGAAATAATAGATATTCTTGAGAAAGAATATGATATGACTGCTGACAGAAAAACTGTTAAACGCAATATAGATATGCTTATTGATTGCGGATATTCGATTGGATACTCAGAGAAAGAGCGATCATACGTTGATAAGAATACCGGGGAAACAATCCAGAATAATATTGTTACAGGATATTATCTTGAACGGGATTTTACAGAAGGCGAGCTGAGGCTGCTTGTCGATGCAGTACTGTTCTCAAGGCAGATCCCAAATAATCAGAAGCAGGATCTCGTAAAAAAGCTTGACGGGTTAGCAAGTAAATATTTCAGTTCCAGGATAAAATATCTTGCCACAGAAAGGGATCAGGTATCATATAATGGAACTATTTTCTACAATATTGAGGTGATCGATGAGGCTATCGAAAAAAACAGGAAGATCAGGTTCAAATATATGAATTACGATGTAGACAAGAAACCTCATAAGAAAACCAGACCAAGCGGTGAACAGATTGAATATCTGGTAACACCGTACAGAATGGCAGCCAAGGAAGGAAAGTATTATCTTATTTGTAATTTTGATAAATATGACGATATTTCCAACTATAGGATCGATCGAATATGTGATATCGAGATCACTGATGAAATGGGCAAACCTTTTAACAAACTTCAGGGTTCTGATGGCAGGAAATTAAACATCAATCAATATATGAATGAACATATCTACATGTTTGCCGGTGAGAACAGGCGTATTAAATTCAGGATAAACAAACCGATGATCAGCGATGTACTTGATGTACTGGGACATGATGTTACCATGAGAGAAGACGGTGATTCGGTAATAGTCACAGCAACGGTAAACGAACAGGCTATGATTCAATATGCCAAGAGTTTTGCTCCTGATGTTGTGGTCCTTGAGCCTGAGGATATAGTCCAAAAGATCAAAGACTTATTAAGACAGGCAGTGTCAAAGTACGAGCAGTAATTGTAGATGGGGGCAGGTGCAGTAATGTACCTGCCGTTTTTATGTACCAAAATAAGCGCATACGCTTTTATATCTTTTCCTTAGATGTAAAGGAGGTATGCAAGATGGCAGACGATTTTTCAAAATCAAAAGATGAAGATACCAAACGAGTAAAAGATCAGGCAAATAAACGAACTATTTCCAAATATAAACACAGACAGGGGGCTCTGTGGCTGACCAGCGAGATCTGTCAGGAGTACAGGCAGCGAGCATTGGCAATAGATAGAAACGAATGTCGTGATATCGGAGAAAGGAGAAAACTGAGGATCGAACTGCAGGAAAAATGTGATATACTCGAAATTGAGGCATTAAATATTATTAATGGACTCTATCATGAAGAGTGTGTTCGAAAATATAAAAAAGTTAAAATGGCGTTGAATGGTTCTTGTTTATTAGATGAAAATTCATGTTATGAACTCTATTTAAGAGAAATGGCTGATGATAAGAAAAGAGAAGAACTTGATGAGTTTTCAATACCAGATGAAATTGATACATAAATTGCATGAAGGAGTAGAATATTATGAGTGATGGACGATCAGATTATAAGAAAGTTGCCATGGATTTTCTGTTGTATAGCTATTGGGGTTTATCTTTGGATGATTTAGATGGAGACTGTGAAAAGGAGATAAAATATGCAGCGATAAACAAGGCTTATGGAGATGCCGCCAGACATGTTTTACGTTTGCCGGAGCTGGATTCGCCGGATGAAAAAACGTTTAGAGAAATTGGAACAAAATTTCTTATGGATAATATAGGAGTGGAAAAGGATGCAGCCACACTTATTAATGAATTTTATGAAAACAAAGAGATAAAGGCTATCAGAGATAAATGTGATGAAAAAAATTCTGAGCGCAAAAAGAATGCCGAATCTGGGAAAAAAGAATATGGCATAAATCAGGGACACATTCAGAAATGGGTGAACATGTCATATAAGTATCTTTGCATTATATACACTATAAAGAAAGAATTTGTCGGTGGAGAAAATCCTTATGAGAAGTTTGCAGACAGTGATCGTTATCACATTCCTGTAGACAGATACATTTTAAAAGAGGCGAAATTTAAGGAAAATAAGGAAGGATACACCTGGAGTACAGCGAAAGACTATAGAAAGATGGAAGATTATGTAACAGACTCTCAGTCGTTCAAAGAAAATGGCGATAAGTCAAAATATGAATGGGAAAATGATGTCTGGATCAGACAATCAAAAGCAGAGAGAAAGGCTAATGATAAAATAAGAAAAAAGGTATTGGAAAAGTAACATGGGGCATCCTGCAAAAAGTCAGGATGCCTTTTTCTATGCCCCAATATTTCAGCATCTGGTGCTGTACAGTTTCCGTAAAGAACAAATATTTTATGGGAGGCGTATGATATGCAGTTTTATAAAATAATTCTAAAGTTTGAGTGCGAAAATGAAGAAAAACAATACCATGTCATAAATAAAAAGGCGATGCTTATGGGCATGGAGTGTCAGGAATATACTGAAAGAATTCTTGACGATAAAGGCTATATGTTTATTAGCAGTGTGACAGATAGAGCAATGCTGATGGGCGTGATACTAAAATCTGTGGAGAATACAGATTATGTGAAGAAGATAGTTGACGGGTTTTTTAGTGAAAATGATGCTCAATATGAAGGAATCGATATCCAAGAAACAACCTTTCCTATTCTGTATCTTCATCTGGAGAATGCAAGCAGAGATAGGTATGTAGACGATGAACAGGAGGTTCTTGAAGCACTAAAAATAGGAAATCTTAACGATGCGAGATATACGATTGGTATGGATGAAAAAATAATTCAGAACAAAACGAAGAAGGATGTTTATTCTGCGGCGGAAAGGCAATTTACAAGGGACTCACTTGTGGAAGAACTGGATAGAATATATGCACATAATAATTGTAAAAAATTCTGCGGACATCTGGTTGATTATATGATTGAAAGCGATGATGTATGTTCACAGACTGAAACTGTACATATCATTTTGGAGGCGCTGTATAGCGCTCAGAGAATTGAAAATAGAAGATATTCGATAGTAGAGTTGTCAAGAAGATGCAGACTAGTCAAAGAGAGCATAAATGCATTATATGAAAGTGCAGTTGGTGGGACTGTTGTCTTGAAAATACAAGATATGAAATTTGAAGATGAAGGTATGTTATATGAAAATTTGGAATTACTTGAGTTGTTCTGTTGTGAAGCCAGACGGCATTTGAGAGATGTCCTTACCGTTATATGTCTGCCAAGACAGTGTCAAAAAATAAAAAAGAAAATATATGATTTTTATGGGGAGGGAACATTTGTAGAAATAAAGGATATGGTTATGTATAAAGATATGGTCATGAAGACCTTTGACAGGATGGCTCATGATAATAATATGGAATCTGATCAGGATCTATACAGATGTATTGAAGCTGGAAGGGGCACTCTATGATTATTTGGATGGAAGAATGACAGCAGGAGAAATTGCAAATCTTCCATGTGAGATTATTACAGAAAACATGAACAAATAAAGGAAAGGAAAATGCAGGTGAATATATGATGCCTGCAAGGATAAATGTATGAAATATACAATTAAGGTTAATGAAGTTAAAAAGCAGGATAGTAATGTGAAGGGATTTGCAACTGTGGTATTCGGGGATTCCTTCAAGATAACAAATATCGCAATTGTCCAGAACAAAGAAAACGGAAAGCTCTTTGTATCTATGCCGAGATATAAGTCAAATGAGAGAGATGAGAATGGAGCGACAGTATTTAAGGATGTATGCAATCCGATCACGTCAGATTTTCGTGAAGAACTCTATGGCAGTATTCTGGCTGAGTTTGAGCGTGTTAAGGATCAGGGGTAGCCTGATCGTGGTTACGCAAAGGAGATAGAGCCGCCACAGTTTTCCGTGACAGTGACTCCGTATGAGAGGGAAGGTAGCAATATCCGCGGCCTTGCAAGAATTTATTTTGAGGACTGTTTCATAGTCAACAATGTAAACATTCTTCAGGGCAAGGAGAAGGTATTTGTATCAATGCCATCGTACAGAACCAAGCAGAAGGATGAAAAAGGTAGGGATATCTATCAGGATATCTGCTACCCGGTGACGAAGGACTTTCGTGCAAAGCTTTATGGTGAGATTGAGAAGGCATATGAGGAAGCGAAGGAAAAGCAGAGACAGGAGGCTCGTGGTATACAGCAGAAAGCAGATGCAGTGAAGAATACAGATAGGAATAAAACCTCCGGTGCGGAAGCTCTGCCATTTCGTTAGAAGAAAAAAAGAAATCAAAGGTCAGGCGGCATCCGATAAAATGGGTGCTGCCAGGCAGAAGGGAGTATACTATGGAAGAGACAACAAAAACATCAATGACTAAGGATGAAATGATAATGGAGCTGATCGAGCTGCTAAAATCAAATGACAGAGGACGTCAGGCTGGAGATGTATTTGAGATGGCAGCTTATATTGATATCATCGGTAATCGATTAGATCAGATGACGCTGGAAATAAATCAGATGCGTAAGGAAATGCAGGCGATGCGTGATGAACAGGTATCAAAGAGTCTGAAAGAGGTATTATCAGATGTGGCCGATATGGCACAGTCACGATGCAATGAGATGAAACGGAAACTTCTTGAGGCGAAGAATGATATGAAGACAAAGGCTGCAGAGATTGTAGGCAGCTTCAAACAGAAGGGGAAAGAGGCACTGAACAAGGTGGCTGACTTCTTAGGGGTAAAGGAGAAGCTGTCTGCAATCCGTGAGAAAGTACGTGAGGGAATCCGTGAGACAGACCAGACGCTTGCAAGAATTGATGGATTCTCAGAAGGTATGAGAACAGCGAGCCGTCAGATCGCAGACAGCTTTCGAGTACTTGCCGGCAGGGAGAAAAAAGATTATGTGCAGGATGATATAGCCCGTGATAACCAGTCATTTCTCCGCAAGCCATGGGAGTGGCAGAAGAATGTTTATACCGGGCTGGAATTTCACCTTGATGCCGCCATAGACAAGGTAGATAATCTTCGCCTCGATGTCATGGACAGACGCATGCAGGAACTAAAAGATCACAGGAAAGAGTCAAAGGCAGAAAATAGGGGAAACTATAGAACATCGGAAAGAGAAACATCACAGCTCTCTCCTGGGCGATTAGCTGTAGTTGCTGAGGAACAGTCGGTTTATGGAGCTGATGCTTTTGAGGCATATATGGCAAAGCAGGATGGGAAAAAGAATGTGGCAGATACGATGATAAGTCGGGGGCAGACGGATAGGCGCAAGGGAAGATAGTAAAAAATACCATATGCGACAATAGAGGTAACTTTATAATCAAGTGCAACAGGTGGAATTATATAAACTGTAGAGTGATAAGATAACTTGTTGCACATTTTGATGAAGTCCAATTATAGTTACTTGGTTTGTATGTTATAGTATAAATATGTATAGAAAAGGGATAGATATAATGATATAATATAAAAGTGAATGATAATATGTGATTATCT